>JAEEGL015417162.1_pt1 | contig 21398 bp, 18 predicted proteins | sample 9134231 | NCBI WGS metagenome assembly JAEEGL01 (sample SAMN16246548, study PRJNA631951) | gut metagenome | biome: gut microbiome; feature: rumen; material: fiber-attached | host: Bos | place: Iran: Karaj | collected 2018-10
CAGTCAGAGCGATATTGATGCGCTGCGCGCGCAGAAAAATGCGCTGTCTGCCCGCGTGTCAGAGGCGGAGGAGCGGCTGGCCGGTCTGCGGGAGCAGGAGGCGACGGCTCTGGAGCTGAAGGCTGCGCTGGACGAGCAGAACAACAGTGCCAAGGAAGCGCTGCGGCTGATCGCCGAAGAGATCGCCATGTACGATGGGATCATCGCCGAAAAGAGCGCAGAGCTGGATGCGGCCCTGGGGCGCGAGCGGCAGCAGCTGGAACGCTACCGCGTCCGGATTCGGGCGATGGAAGAGAGCGGCGGCTACAGCATTCTGGCTGTGGTTGTTCATGCCAACAATTTCAGCGAGCTGCTTTCCGGCCTGGATGACATGGGCGAAATCATGGAGAGCGACAAGGAGCTGGAGCGGGAGTACCGCGCTGCCAGGCAGGAAGTTGAGCGCGTCAAGGCCGAGTACGAGGAAGTGCGGGCGGAGTGCACCGAAAAGCAGGCGGAGCTGCGTGAAGAACAGGGAAGAATCCAGGCTCAGGTTACCAAGGCAGAAGGAGAGCTGGCTGAGCTTGCCGAGGCGATTGAGGCGGCAAAGCAGCAGTACGAGGCGGAGCAGGCTGCCGAACAGCAGGCAGCGGATGAGCTGACACAGATGATCGCCGCCTATGAGGAGCAGAAGCGGAAGGAGGCCGCAGCGGCAGCGGCCGCTGCCGCTGCCCAGCAGGGCGGCGGCGGGCTCGGCGGCGGTGCGGCTGTCGGCAGCGCCAGCTTCACCTGGCCCGTGCCCTGCAGCTCCCGTGTTACCAGCCGTTTCGGCTATCGCAGCGATCCCTTTACCGGGCAGAGCAGCGGCCACACCGGGATTGATATCGACGGCTACGGCAACGATGGGCAGCCCATTGTGGCGGCCGCCGGCGGAACGGTGATCACGGCCGCCACCGGCAGCTCCGGCTATGGCAACTATGTCACCATCGACCACGGCAACGGGTATCAGACCGTGTATGCGCACATGTCCTCCCTGGCGGTCAGCTATGGGCAGAGTGTGAGCGCCGGCCAGACAGTGGGATATCTGGGCTCTACCGGCCGTTCCACGGGGACCCACTGCCACTTTGAGATCCGGGTGAACGGGACGCCTACGGATCCGGAAGCATATTTTTCGGGGCTTAGTCACTGGAACTGCTGAAAGGCGGTTCACATCTTAAAACGATATGAGCAAAATGCGATGCAAAAGTCTCATTGCGCTTGTGCTGGCCTTGCTGTTGGCCGGCACGATGCTGCCCACGGAAGCATTTGCGGTGACACAGGAAGAGGTCAACGCGATGCGGGCAAAGCGGGATGAGCTCTCAGCCCAGCGCGAGGCCAAGCAGGCCGTCGTGGATGAGCTGGAAGAACAGCAGGCCGGCGTCCTGGAACGGAAGCAGGCCATGGATGAACGCAATATGTACACCCTTGAGCAGCTGCAGCTCAACAATGCGGAAATCGCCCTGTACGACGAGATGATCGCCGATAAGGCGGCGGAGGTCGATGCGGCAAAAGCGCTGGAAGACGAGCAGCTTGCCCGCTATCGTGTCCGGGTTCGTGCTATGGAGGAAAACGGGGGCTACGGCCTGCTCACCATGGTGCTGCACACCTCCAGTCTGGGCGAATTTCTGACGGCGCTGGACGACATGGGACAGATCATGACCAGCGACAGGGAACTGGAGGAAGCGTATATCGCCGCCCGGATGAAGACCGAACAGGTCAAGGCAGAGTACGAAGAGGTTCGGACAGAACTCCAGGCCCGACAGGATGAGCTGCGCGAGGAACAGAAAAAGCTGGAGGCCGAGATTGAAGAGGCCACGGCGCTGATCCGGGATCTGCAGGAAAACATCGATGAGCGCAGAGAAGAGTACGAAGAGATCCTTGCGATTGAAGAGCAGGCGGATCGGGATCTGCAGGCCCTCATGGAAGAGCTGGAGCGGCAGCGCCAGGAAGAGCTGAGACGGCAGCGCGAGGCGGAAGAGGCCGCCAAAAAGGCCGCCGCAGAAGCGGCAGCCAGACAGAAGGCGTTGGAGAAGCAGCAAAAACAGCAGCAGCAACAGCAACAGCAGAGCACGAGCAAGCCCGAAGCGACGCAGCCCAAGGTCAAGGGAACCGGCGCGTTTACCTGGCCGGTGCCGTCCTGTACTTACATAACCAGCCGCTTTGGCCTGCGGACGCATCCGATCTATAAGACAGAGAAGTACCACAGCGGGCTGGACATTGCGGCAGGTTACGGCGCCACGGTCGTGGCGGCGGACAGCGGAAGCATCACCCGGGCTTCCAATATCGGCGATGGCTACGGCAACTGTGTCATTATTGACCACGGCAATGGGTATATCACGCTGTATGGCCACCTTTCCTCCATGACAGTGAGCGAGGGGCAGAGCGTCAGCAAGGGAGACACCATCGGTTACGTCGGCAGCACGGGGCTGTCCACAGGGCCGCATTGTCACTTTGAAGTATGGTCCGGCGGAAAACGGACAGATCCGGAGCAGTTCTTTACCGGTCTGACTTTTTCCGCAGACGCGGGCGAATAAATAGATAAACGGCGAAACACGCCGGCTGCCGGACAGCAGATCTGCTGTCCGGCTACGCCATGGTAGCAGAGAAACAGGAGGGATCGTGTGGGCAATCTGTTCAGAAGACTTTTCCGCCGGATCGGTCGGATCATAGTCGGCTTTTTCAACATAGGGATACAGTTGAAATATGTGATTCTGCTTCTGGCCTTGCTGTGCACCGGTGTTTATGCGCTGACCTATACAAAAATGCTCCGCCAGGTCGGCGGAAAAGACGATTATGACGAGGCCATGCGCTACGTGGAGATCAAGGATCTCCTGGATGAGAATTTCATCGACCCGGTAAACCGCAAGTCGATGGGGGATTCCGCCGCGGCCGCCATGGTTGCCGGTCTGGGGGACGCATGGAGCTACTATATGACGGCGGATGAATTCCGCGCCTATCAGCTTTCCGCGTCCAACGACTACGCCGACATCGGCATCTCCATTGTCAGGGACGATGCCAGCGGCGGCTTTCAAGTGATCGCGGTCTATCCCGGTTCTCCGGCCGCCTGGGCCGGAGTCGGCGCGGGCATGGTCATCACAGCGGTGGACGGGCAGGCGGTCTCCGGCATGTCAGTTGACGAGGTACGCACCTTGATCCGCACCAAGCTCAACTCCAAGTTTATCCTTACCATCAGCAACACCCAAAACATTGAGGTGGACTGCACCAACGCCAACGCCAACGCGGTGAGCTACCGCATGGAAAAAACCGGAGCGGGCTATGTGCAGGTGATGAACTTTGAAGCCGGCAGCGGCCAGGCGTCGGTGGACGCGTTTGAGACCCTGATGAGACAGGGCGCGGTTGCCTTCGTGCTGGATCTGCGCAACAATTCCGGCGGACTGACCAATGAGGTGGCGACGCTGCTGGATTATTTGCTCCCGGGCGGACGCCTGTTTTCCGAGGTCAGCAAAAGCGGGGAGCAGATTGTAACCGAGTCCGACGTGATGTGCATCCAATTCCCCATGGTGGTGCTGGTGAACACCGGAACCTTCCGGGAGGCGGAACTGTGCGCGGCGGTGCTGCAGGAGTATCAGTGGGCGACCATTATGGGAGAGGCAACAACCGGCAATACCCGCTCTCAGGAGACGATCCCCCTGTCTGACGGCAGCGCCATCCGGCTCTCCACCCATAGCTACCTGACGCCCAAAGGGGCGGACATCTCCAAAAACGGCGGCGTCGTTCCGGACACCATCGTGTATAACCGGGACGAATCCGCGACCGGTACGACCCAGGGAACCGCCGGCGGTGAAGACGGTACGGCGAGCATCTCGGATGACGACCAGCTGATGGCCGCCCTGAGATTTTTGAGTTGACAGAGAGGGCCTTGATCAATATAATAATAGCTCATGACGCCGAGCACCGAGCGGCGCAAAGCGAAAAGGAAAGGAGATCTGCTATATGGCCAATATAAGCAGATATAAAATGAGCCAGGAGCGCCTGGATGAGCTGAAGCAAGAGCTTTTTTTCCTGGAGACCGTCCGGGAAAAGGAGGTTGCCGAGCAAATCAAGGAAGCTCGCAGCTTCGGAGACCTGTCTGAGAACAGTGAATACGATGAGGCCAAGACCGAGCAGGGCAAGCTGTACTCCAAAATTGCCGAGGTCAAGGACCTGATTGAGAATGCGGAGATCGTGGACAACCTTGAGCACGACATGCCCAAGGACACCGTGACCCTCGGCAGCATTGTGCGCGTGCGCGACAAGTTGGACGATTTCGAGGAGACCTATGAGATTGTAGGCTCCCAGGAGGCAAATCCCAAGGCCGGCCGCATTTCGGACGATTCGCCTCTGGGTCACGGGTTGATCGGCCACAGAGCGGGGGAGACCGTGATCGTTCACGCCCCGGCAGGCGATCTGGAGTTTGAGGTTCTGTCGATAGAAAACAAGTAAAGCGATTGGTTGCGAGGTGGAATATGAGTGAAGTGATGAACGGCGGCGAGGCCAGGGAGCCGGAGCTGTCCGAGATTCTGCAGGTGCGCCGGGATAAGCTGGCCGCGCTGCAGCAGGAGGGGAGAGATCCCTTCCAGCAGACCAAGTTTGTTCGAACCGCCTGGTCCGAGGAGATCAAGGCCGATTTTGACCGTTTCGCGGACAAAGAGGTCTCGGTTGCCGGCCGGATCATGTCCAAACGCGGCATGGGCAAAGCCATATTCTGCCACATCAAAGACGACAGGGGACAGATTCAGCTGTATATCCGCGCGGATGCGGTGAGCCAGCAGGAGTTTGCGGATTTCCGCAAGTATGATATCGGCGATATTGTCGGCGTCAGCGGCTATGTGTTCAAGACCAAGACGGAGGAAATCTCCGTGCATGTGGACAAAGTGACGCTGCTGGCCAAGTCTCTGCGCCCCCTGCCGGAAAAGTTCCACGGGATGACCAACACGGAGCTGAAGTACCGCCAGCGCTATGTGGATCTGATTGTCAATGAGGACAGCCGCCGCAACTTTGCGATTCGCTCCCGCTTTATCAGCTATGTGCGCCGCTTCCTGGATGAGCGCGGCTATATGGAAGTGGAGACCCCGGTATTCAACACCATCTCCGGCGGCGCCACTGCCCGCCCCTTTATCACGCACCACAACACCCTGGACATGGATCTGTATCTGCGGATTGCCACGGAGCTGAACCTGAAGCGCCTGATTGTGGGCGGCATCGAGCGGGTCTATGAGATCGGGCGGATCTTCCGCAACGAGGGCATGGATACCCGGCACAACCCGGAGTTCACCACGGTGGAGCTGTACGAGGCCTATGCGGACTTCAACGATATGATGGATCTCTTTGAGGCGCTGCTGTCCGGCGCGGCGAAGGAGATTCTCGGGACTTACGACGTGACCTGGGAGGGGCACGAGGTGAGTCTGGCTCCCGGTTTCCGGCGCATGACGATGGCGGAAGCGGTGAAGGAATACCTGGGCGTGGATTTCATGGCTATTGACGGCGACGAGGCGGCTGTACAGGCGGCAAAGAGCCTGGGCGTGGACATGGACAAGGTGGAGCCCACCTGGGGCCGCGCGCTCTACGAGTGCTTTGACCAGAAGGTGGAGGAAAAGCTGATCCAGCCCACCTTTATTACGATGCATCCGGTGGATGTATCGCCGCTGGCCAAGCGCAGTCCCAAAGACCCGCGCCTGACCGAACGCTTTGAGCTGTTTATCTGCGCAAGCGAAATGGGCAACGCCTTCTCCGAGCTGAACGACCCCATCGATCAGAAGCAGCGCTTCCTCAAGCAGGTGGAGCTGCGCGCGAAGGGGGATGACGAGGCCGGCATGATGGACGAGGATTTCATTAACGCCCTGGAGTACGGCATGCCGCCCACCGGCGGGCTCGGCATCGGCATCGACCGCTGCGTCATGCTGCTGACCGGCTGCAACTCCATCCGCGATGTGATCCTGTTTCCGACCATGCGCCCGGAGGCGTGACCCGCCGGATCATTTGAAAAACAAAACTGCGCCCTGCTGTTTCAGCGGGGCGCAGTTTTTGCGTGAACGGACGGAGGGGATTTTCCGTTGCGGGAACGCGGCAGATGTGATAGAATGAACCATAAACCAGAAGAAGGGCCGAACACGTTTCGGCGCATCCCGCCGGCCGGTGCGCGGCGGGAGAGCCGGAACGGACAGGACAGAGAATCGGTATGAGACAGCCACAAAAGAAAAAGGCGGGACGGCGGTGGGAAAGTCTGGCGCTTGGGCTGCTTGCGCTCCTGTGCGCGGGACTGCTGCTGCTCCGCTATACCCATACGGGCGGGACGGAGCCGGAGCTCCCGGCGCCTGCGGCGACGCGTGAACCCGCGCGGGAGAGTCCCGCGGCGGTGACCGACAGCCCGGCGGCGGAGAGTCCGAAGCCGGAAGAGACGGCGGCCCCGGAGGCCTCCGCGGAGCCGACGGCCGCCGCGGCAAGCCCGACGCCGCTGCCGGCACCCACGGAGGCGGTGCCGATTCCGGGGCGGGCCTACAACGCGAAGACCTATAAGCTGGTCAGCGATATGGTGTACACCTATCGGGTCCTGCAGGAGGAGGGGGCGGGAGACGTCGGCCGTCTGCTGGAGCAGCTGAAGGCCGAGGACCCGGAGCTGGGCGCCGCGTGGGAAGGAATCATGTCCTATTGGGACTATGTGAACACCGGGCTGGAGATCCAGGTCGGCGCCGTCCCGGAGGGGCTGCCGGAGGATGACAGCCTGGGGATCGTGGTTCTGGGCTTTGAGCTGATGTATGACGGCTCCATGACGCCGGAGCTGATCGGGCGCTGCGAGCTGGCGCTGAGCTGTGCGCAGCGCTATCCCAACGCCTGGCTGGTTCTTACCGGCGGCGGCACGGCGCTGCAGAACAAGCAGGCCACCGAGGCGGGGGTCATGGCGGAATGGTTTCTGGCGCGGGGCGTGGAGGAGAAGCGGCTGATCCTGGAGGATCGCTCTCTGACCTCGGCGGACAACGCCGAATACACCTGCGCCATTCTGGGCTGGGGCTATCCCCAGATCAAGAATCTGATGATCGTGACCAGTGATTACCACATCCAGATGGGCTGCCTGCTGTTTGAGGAGAGTGCATGCCTATACGGCTGGGAATACGGGGAAAAGCCTTTTACCGTTGTGGCCAATACGGCCCTGGCGACGCCCGGGCGTGATGACTATAAGGGGACGAAAAAGCAGGCGCAATACCTGTGGGCCCTTGCGAACCCGCACTATTGACAGCGGCCTGCGGACAGCGCGGAGCAAAAAAGAAAGGGGCAGAGGACAATGCGCGTGACAGTTTTGGTGGACAACACCGGAGTTGAGGGCTTCCGGGGAGAGTGGGGCCTGAGCATGGTGATCGAATACGGCGGGAGAAAGATCCTGCTGGACGCGGGCGCCTCGACGCTCTTTGCGGAGAATGCGGAAAAGCTTGGCATTTCTCTTGCGGAGATCGACTGCGCGGTGCTCTCCCATGCGCATTACGACCACGCCAACGGCATGGAGCGCTTTTTCGCCTTGAACGATCGGGCGAAGCTGTATCTGCGCGAGGGCTGCCGGGAGAACTGCTATTCCCGGAAAAAGCCGTTCCGGCGGGAATACATCGGCATGCCGCGGGGCATTCTGGAGAAGTACGGCGACAGGATCGTCCGCGCGTCCGGAACCTGCGCGATCGCGGATGACATCTGGCTGCTGCCCCACAGCGCGCCGGTGCCGCCCGAGGTGGGCAGGCGGGACGGGCTGTATGTGCGGGAGGGCCTGCGGCTGCGGCCGGACGATTTTTGCCATGAGCAGAGCCTGGTGTTTGACACGCCCAAGGGGCTTGTGGTGTTCAACAGCTGCTCCCACAGCGGGGCGGATCGGATTCTGGACGAGGTGGCCGAGGCGTTCCCGGGCAGAAAGCTGCTGGCGCTGATCGGCGGCTTCCACATGTTCCGCATGAGCGACGACGCAGTGCGCGCCATTGCGATCCGGCTGCGGGAGATCGGCGTGGAGCAGATCTGCACCGGACACTGCACCGGCGAAAAGGCGATGGAGATCCTGCGCGAGGAGCTGGGAGAAAAGGTGCAGGCGCTTCGCGTGGGAATGGTCATGAGCTTTTGAATAGGGAGACGGCACAGGCAGGGGACGGGATGACCGCCCCCTGCTTTTTTGCTGCGCACCAGGCCGCGCGTCCTTGCCCGCAGGAACATTTTGCACGCTGAAGCGTCAAAGCATATGGCGTGGGAGAACTGCGCCCGGATGGCCGGGCTGCCTGCCCGGGGAAAGGATTGTGATACGGACACGGAAAGGAAGTGTTGTCTATGCCGGGACCTATGAGAGGCTTTGGCCCGCGCGGCTTTTTGACGGATGAGGAAAAGAAGAACATGCCAAAGGTCTCAAAAGACCTTCTGCTGCGCATTTTCTCTTACCTCAAGCCCTATTGGATTCAATTTCTGCTTGTTTTTGCGGCGATTCTGCTCTCGTCTGTGCTGGGGCTGCTGCCCAGCATCATCACGGGACGCATCGTGGACGAGGCCCTGGTGGGCCGCAATCTGCGGTTGCTGGTGCAGCTGCTGCTGATCGCGTTTGCGACGCTTACCGCCTCGGAGCTGATCGGCGTGCTGGAGAGCTATATCAACGCCTGGATCTCACAGCGCATCATTTTCGACATGAAAAACCAGATGTATGACCATCTGCAGCATATGCCCCACGCCTTTTTCACCTCGGAGAAGCAGGGGGACATCATCACCCGCATGAACACGGATATCGGCGGCGTCAGCTCCGTGATCTCCGGAACTCTGACCAGCATCGTCAGCAACATCGCCACGGTGGGCACCACGGTGGTGGCGCTTTTCAGCATGAACTGGCGGCTGGCGGCGGTGGGGATTCTGGTGATTCCGCTGCTGATCCTGCCCACGAAGTCCGTGGGGCGCAGCCGCTGGAAGATCCTGACCGAGAGCCAGGCCAAGAATGACGAGATGAACCAGCTGGTAAACGAGACGCTGTCGGTCAGCGGCTCGCTGCTGGTGAAGCTCTTTGCCCGGGAGGAGGCGGAGTACCGCCGCTTTGTGGCGGTCAACGAGGAAGTGACGCGCCTGCAGATGAAGGAACAGCGCAGCGGCAGATTCTTCCGGGTGATCATGGGCATGTTCACCCAGCTGGGCCCGCTGCTGATCTACTTCACCGGCGGCTACCTGATCATTGCGCGGGGAGACACGGGCCTGACCGTGGGCACCATCACCGCCACCGTGGCGCTGATCAACCGCCTGTACCGGCCGGTGCAGTCCCTGCTGAACATCCATGTGGACTTCACCCGCTCCCTGGCCCTCTTCACCCGCATCTTTGACTACTTCGACATGACCAGCCCCATCGTGGAGCGGGCGGACGGGGAGAAGCCGGATCTGACTCACACGGACGTCTGCTATGAGCACGTGGCCTTTGCCTATGAGCCCGACAAGCCGCTGCTGTCGGATGTGCACTTCACGGTGCCCGCCGGACAGATGATCGCCCTGGTGGGCGCCTCCGGGGCCGGGAAGTCCACGGTGGTGAACCTGCTGCCCCGGCTCTACGACGTGACGGGCGGCAGCGTGCGCATCGGCGGCGTGGACGTGCGGGATTTTGACCTCAAGTACCTGCGCGAGAACATCGGCGTCGTCACCCAGGACACATATCTGTTCAACGGGACGATCCGGGAGAACCTGCTTTACGCCAGGGAGGATGCGAGCCAGGAGGAGCTGGAGGCCGCCTGCCGCATCGCGAATCTGCATGACTTCATCTGCCGCCAGCCGGAGGGCTATGACACGGTGGTGGGCAATCGCGGCCTCAAGCTCTCCGGGGGAGAGAAGCAGCGGCTGTCCATCGCCCGGGTAGTTCTCAAGAATCCGCGGATTCTGATTCTGGACGAGGCGACCTCCGCGCTGGACTCCATCTCCGAGAGCGCCGTCCAGGACGCCCTGGAGCAGCTGATGGCCGGGCGCACCAGCATTGTCATCGCCCATCGGCTCTCCACCATCTTGAAGGCGGATCGGATTCTGGTGCTGCGGGACGGGGTTATCGCCGAGCAGGGCAGCCACGAAGAACTGCTGCGCCTGGGCGGTACCTACCGGGAACTGTACGAGACTCAGTTTCGCCGGGTGCTGGACTACGAAACGGAGCAGCTTGGCAAGAGCGCCTGAGAAACGGAAAGCAAGCGAACGCACCGGCGGCACACGCCGGTGCGTTTTTCTGCGGGCGAACGGAAAAACGGGAACTTGGTCTTGTCAGACCCTGAAAAAGCTGCATTATTTTCAGACAGAAGGATCGTAGTATTTCGAAATGTACATGACCCGCTGAGCGCGTTGATCTAATCCGGGCAATCAGACAGAATGGCGACATTTTGAAATCAAAACGTCGCCATTCTGTCTCTTTTTGCGCATTTTCCACACTTTTCCGGAAAAATGTATAAATCATTAAATCTCAAAATATTCTTGTCAGGACTTGACGCATATGGTAAAATAGCTACCGTATGTATAGTGCAGGAGTACGCCCTGCAGAATCCAATTTACTGTGAAGGTGTTCCCATGAGGAAAGATAAAAAGACAACAGACGCAGTCGACCAGAGCCCGGAGGCGCTTGAGGCCGAGAAGCTGCGCCGCAAAAGACGGCTGCGCAGGAAGAAGGCCGGCCGGGTCATCGACCGGATTTTCGGCTTTCTGCTGGCGACGGTGATTGTGGGCGGAATGGCGGCCCTGGGGCTGTGGTATGTGCTGATGAAGGGGCCTTCGCCCGCTCTGCGGGATACCTGGGCCATGACGATGCTGGAGACCCGGCGCTTTACCTGGACGCCGAATATCTATCTGACGGTGGACGAGGTGGCGGAGATCCGCTCCCGCACGCGCCAGCACGTGGACGAGACCTTTGACCCCTCGCTGATCACCATTGCGGCGGCGGAGCCCACGGATACGGACGGCGCGCCCAAGCCGGATGCCTACGGTCTGATCGACGAGGACGGCGACGGGATCATCCTGCAGAACATCAAGGGCAACGGTTTCGTCGGCTACCTGATCACGATCCTTGACCCCACCCGCGTGTTTGTCGGCATGCCGGACGGCTACGGCGGCGTCGGCATGACGCTGGACGCCATGTGCGAAAAGTACGGCGCCCTGGGCGGCATCAACGCCGGCGGCTTCATTGACGACGGCGGCGGCGGTCTGGGCGGCATGCCGGACGGCCTGACCATCATCGACGGCATCTACTGGAACGAGGGCTACGGCGGAGACGCGTTTGCCGGCTTTGACGACAAGGGCATCCTGCACGTGGGCTATTTCAGCGGCAAGGATGCCAGCGCCATGAATATCGTCAACGGAGTCAGCTTCTATCCGATCCTGATTATGAACGGCAAGATCGTCAATCCGGATCTGCTGGTCAGCGGCGTCAATCCCCGTACCGCCATCGGCCAGCGGGCCGATGGCGCGGTGCTGATGCTGGTGATCGACGGCCGCCAGGTACATAGCATCGGCGCCACCTATCTGGACGCGGCCGAGGTGCTGCTGGAGCACGGCGCGGTGAACGCGCTGAACCTGGACGGCGGTTCCTCCTCCGTCATGTGGTACAACGGCGACTATGTGAACAGCTGCTCCTCCGCTAACGGCATTGCCCGCCCGCTCCCCAATGCGTTCCTCTTTAAGTGATTGTGAGGTCGAAAGTATGGCAAGAAAGAAAAAACGCGGATCCGCTCTCTATACGGTGATGCTGATGCTCTATATCATGGCGCTCGTGATTGCCGCATGCTTCGGCCTGACCAAGGTCTGGACCTACGCAGAGGAGTATGAGGCGGCCCGGCCGGAAAAGACCATGGACGCCTATATCGACAATCTCAGCCGCAACCTCTGGGATGACAGCATCGCGGAAACCATCGCCTCCATGCCCCACGAGGTGCAGACCGATGCGGAGTGCGAGGAGCTGGTGAAGCATATGCTCAGCGACGAGCTGAGCTATGTGCGGCTGCCCGGCAGCGTCGAGAGCGATACGTCTATCCATTACAATCTGCTCTGCGGCGGCAATGTGTTCGGAAAGGCGACCATCTCTCCGGATACCACCAAGGAGAATGAGGTCTCCTTCGGAATGCTGCCCTGGGTCGTGACCGGCGAGGAATTTGACTTTTCCGGCCTGTATTCTTCCGTCCAGGTCACGGTTCCGGCCACCTATACCGTCAAGCTCAACGATGTGACGCTGACCGATGAGTATATCATCGAACGGGACATCCCCTACGATGTGCTGGCGGATTACTACGATCAGTATCCCGGTCTCCCCACAAAGGTGACCTATAAGTTTGACAACATCTTCGGGCACCTGACGCCGGTGATCTACGATGAAGACGGCAACGAGACCGCCATCGACGAGACAAGGGACGATTCCCAGTATATCCGCGACTGCGATCCGGAGGTGCTTGCCCGGATGGAGGAGTTCGCCAAGGGCTTCTCCGAGGTCTACCTGGCTTACAGCTCCGGCGTGTACGATCCGATGTACGCCTACTCCAAGGTTGTGCCCTACATCCTGGTGGGCGGGGATCTGGATTCCCGCTTGAAAAAGGCCATGGACGGCTATGGCTGGGCGCATACCACCTCGTACCGCCTGGACTCCGCGAAACTGAACAGCGCGATTTCCCTGGGCGGCGGGTACTATATCATCGATGTGACTGCCGTCACGGTTACGACCTATCCCAATAAAGGGGAGAACGGCGTTGTGACTTCGGAGAACGGCATGAAGCTGATTGTGCAGGATCAGGCCGGCGAGATCCGCGCGATCTCCGTGGAACGGTATTTGTCCAATGAAAGCTGATAACACGCGCACGCCGGACTGCCGGGAGGCCGTGGCGATCGTTCTGCCCTCGCTGGATCCGGACGCCAAATTCGGCGGCGTGGTGGATGGCCTGGTGGAGAGCGGCTTCCGGCATATCGTTATCGTGGACGACGGCAGCTGCAGCGAGCGGCAGTGCTGGTTTGAGCATGCGGCGGCATATCCCCAGTGCACCGTGATCCACCACGGAATAAACCGGGGCAAGGGCTGCGCCCTCAAAACGGCGTTTCGCCACGTGCTGGAGGAGATGCCCGACGTCCTGGGCGTCATCACCATTGACGGCGACGGGCAGCACCTGACGGAGGATATCATCGCCTGCGGCGAGCGGATGCTGGCGGCAGGGGATCAGGTGGTTCTCGGCTGCCGGGATTTTGACCAGCCCGGCGTGCCGCCCCGCAGCGTGGCCGGCAACAAGACGACGTCCCGGCTCTTCCGCCTCGTCTATGGGATTCGCCTCTCCGATACCCAGACCGGCCTGCGGGCGATCCCCCGCGCATATCTGGAGCGGTTCTGCGCCATCGAAGGGGAGCGCTTTGAATATGAGACCAATATGCTGCTGCAGATGAGGCGGCATGGGATTCCCTTCGCGGAGCAGTCCATCACCACGGTCTACGACCCGGAGGATTACAGCTCCCACTACAATGCAGTCAAGGACTCCTGGCGCATTCTCAAAATTCTGATAAAAAACAGGTTCAGGTAAGATCATGTCCAGGTTTTCACAGATCCTCAAATATGCGCTGAGCTCCGGGGCCGCCTGGGCGGTGGACAACGCGCTGTTTCTGGTGCTCAAGGTTCTCCTGGGCGCCAGCGCCGGCGCTTACGCCGATCTGCTGTGTACGGTGCTTGCCCGCGCCGTCTCCTCGTTCCTGAATTTCAACGCCAACAACAAGCTGGTCTTTGCCCACGAGGGGGACTACGGCGGCGCGCTGCGGCGCTACTACTGTCTGGCCGTCCCCATTATGCTGTGCTCGGCGGGGCTGGTCACGCTGCTGGATCGGCTTTTCGGCGTCACGGCGCCCACGCTCTCCACCCTGATTAAAATCTGCGTGGACGGCCTCCTTTTCATTGCCAGCTATCTGATCCAGAAAAAGTGGGTATTCCGCAGGAAAGAACCGAAAGAATGACAGAAAAACGCTTCGGCTGTCGACGACAGCCGAAGCGTTTTTATTTCTGCAGGGCCAGGAAGCCGGGCAAGGGGGTAATCTCCGCCCATCGGTAAAGCTCGGACTCCTCTCCGTCCAGAGCCCATCTCAGCCCCGGCGGATTCTCTGCGATGATGTGCCGGCCATGGGTCAGCACGATATGGGGGCTGGAATAGTCCTGGGTCAGCAGCCCGCGGACAATCGTGTCAAAATCCAGAATGTTCTGCGGGTTGCGGATCAGAAGCACCTCAAACATCCCGTCGCAGGTGTCCACCAGAGAGTCCGGCAACTGCAGGGTTCCCGCGATGGAGGTGGAATTGCAGACCGCGCCGAAGAGAAAATCGTCCTCATATACCGCGCCGTCCACAGTGATCTTCACATGCAGGGGCTTGATTTTGGGCAGGTCTTTGATCCCGTCAAGGATATAGGCGGTGTGGCCCAGCATGTTCTTGAGGTTCTGATCGGTGGTGTAGGACAGCCAGGAAAACGCGCCGAAGGCGGCCACGTAAGAAAAATACTGGTCGCCGAAACGGCCCAGGTCATAGCGGGTGGGGCTGCCGAAGGCGGCCTGCCGCGCGGCGGTGAGAATGTCGCTGGAGAGCGAGCGGGAGAGCGCGAAATCATTGGTGCTGCCGCAGGGGATATAGCCCAGCGGCACCTGGATTCCCGCCTCCGCCAGTCCGGAAATGGTCTCGTTCAGGGTTCCGTCCCCGCCGGTGCAGCAGATCAGGTCAAAGTCCCGCCCCAGGCTGCGGACAAATTCTGTCGCCTCCCCGCGGCGGGAAGTCACCAGGCTTGTGACCAGATAGCCTGCGTCCATCAGAATGCGGATGATCTGCGGCACATAGCGTAAGACCATTCTCTTCCCGGAGACGGGGTTGATAATCAGCATGGCCCGCTTGGTCAGCGGATTGGTATGCGTTGTATCGCTCATGAAAGCTCCTTGGTCTTACGCCCCGATTCCTGCGATGTGCAGGCAGATAAAGGCGGTGGGGATGGAGAAGAGAAGGCTGTCGGCGCGGTCAAACATACCGCCGTGGCCGGGAATCAGATTGCTGAAATCCTTTATGCCGATCATGCGCTTGATGAGAGATTCCGCCAGATCCCCGACCTGCCCCAGCGTGGAGGAGACCAGGGCCGTGACGATATAGACGGGGAGACTGATCTGCGGGAAAAGCCGGAGCAGCCAAAGCACGGCGCCGACGGCAACCGAGGACAGCGCGCCGCAGAAAAAGCCCTCTACCGTCTTGTGGGGACTGACCGGCGGGGCCAGCTTGTGTTTGCCGAACCGCGTCCCGCCGAAGAGGGCAAAGCTGTCGCATACCCAGGTGGCGATTGCGGCGATCACCAGCGAGGGCATCCAGATGCTGCTCACGCTGATAGCCATCAGCAGGCCAAAGAGAAAGCAGGGATAGGAGAGGCCCGCAAGGGTGAACAGCGCGCCGCGGCCGGAGACCCGCTTGTGGAGGATCCCGGAAAACAGCGCCAGGTAGATTCCGCCCCCCATGCAGGCGATATAGGCGATGACGCCGGCATGGCACAACGTGAGCACGGCCTGCGCGGCGATGTACACGTACATCACCCAGGCACAGCAGTAGACCTCCAGCTTCTCCACATTCCGGCTGAATTCATAGGCGCAGAGAAGGGCGGCCACGGCAAAAAACAGCACTCTGCTCACGTAGGACAGGAAGACGCAGACAAGCGTGATCGAAATCAGCACGACCGCAGAAATGACTCTCTTTTTCAAGAAAACGACCCCTCTCTCTCGTTCTGGGGGAAGAGACACATCATAGTGCTTTTAAGATAGCACATTTTTGGGAAAGCCTCAAGAGATATGTGAGACTTTTTTATGGCCTGCGGCATTTTACGGCCCCGCGGCGGGTTTTCGGCATTGTGCGGGAAGAAAAGCTGTGCTATGATAGGATAAAAGCAAGATTCGAGGAGTGAGTGTATGTACAGGGAACAGAAAATCTGGCTTGCCCAATCCGAGAGCAATCTGTACCTCCTGCCCGCCATGGCCAACCGCCACGGGCTGATTGCCGGGGCGACGGGCACCGGCAAAACCGTCACCATGAAAGTGCTGGCGGAATCCTTTTCCGATATGGGGGTTCCGGTGTTTCTGGCGGACGTCAAGGGGGATCTGAGCGGGATCTGCTGTCCGGGTGAGGACACGGAGGATCTTCGCGCCCGGCTGGAGCGCTTTGGCATTGAGGACTTCCCGCTGCGCGGCTATCCTGCCCGCTTCTGGGATCTCTTCGGCGAGCGGGGGCACCCGGTACGGGTGACGATTTCCGAGATGGGCCCCACACTTCTGGGGCGGCTGCTGGAGCTGACAGAGATCCAGACCGGCGTGCTGAACATCGTCTTTCGCGTCGCCGATGACCACGGGCTGCTCCTGCTGGATCTGAAGGATCTGCGGGCCATGCTCCGGTATGTGGGGGAGAATCGTGCGGAGTTTACTACCCTGTACGGGAATGTCTCGCCCGCCAGTGTCGGCGCCATCCAGCGTGCGCTGCTGCGCTTCGAAGAGGAGGGCGGCGTACAGGTGTTCGGCGAGCCGGAGTTGGATTTCCGGGACTGGATGCGCACCGGCCCCGAGGGCAGAGGCTACATCAACATCCTCAACAGCCAGCGCCTGATTCGAAGCCCCACGGTCTATGCGACTTTCCTGCTGTGGATGATGACGGAGCTGTTTGAGAAGCTGCCGGAGGTAGGAGATCTGGACAAGCCGCGCATGATCTTCTTCTTTGACGAGGCGCATTTGCTCTTCGACGGGGCCCCCAAGGCGCTGGTGCAGAAGATCACACAGGTGGTCAAGCTGATCCGCTCCAAGGGTGTGGGCATCTATTTTGTCACGCAGAACGCGACCGATATCCCCGATGAGGTGCTTGCGCAGCTCTCCAACCGGGTGCAGCACGCGCTGCGCGCCTATACGCCGGCGGAGCAAAAGACCGTCCGCGCCGCCGCCAGGGCCTTCCGCACCAATCCCGGGTTCAATACGGAGGAGGCCATCACGGCCCTGGGCGTGGGAGAGGCGCTGATCAGCTTCCTGGACGAGCAGGGCGTGCCGTCGATAGTGGAGCGGGCGCGCATCCTGCCGCCCCAGAGCCTGATGGGCATGGCCGGCGAGCAGGAGCTGCGCGAACGGATTGAGCAGGACGAGTTTGAGCAGAAATACCGCACAGGTGTGGACAGGGAGTCCGCCTTTGAAGTCCTGCAGCGTGCGGACGCGGAGCTGGCGCGGCGGCGTCAGCTGGAGGCGGAGGCAGCCGCGGAGGAGAAGCAGCGCCTGAAGGATGAGGCCGCCGCGGCCAGAGCGGCAGAGAGAGAGGCCGCCCAGGCGGCCAGAGAAGCGGAGCGGGAAGCGGAGAGGAAAAAGAGAGTGGCCCGGCAGGCGGCCAACCGGGCGGCAAGCTCGGTTGTAAACTCTGTGAGCCACAATATGGTCAATTCCGTCACCGGCGGCAAGACCACCAGCACCTCGACCATTCTCAAGCGCGCAGCCACCAGCGCGCTGAGCTCGGTCATGCGATCCGGCACCAGTTCCATTATCCGCGGCATTTTCGGCAGTATGAAATAGAGAATGAAAAAAACAGCGCCTCCCGGCCAGAACAGACTGACCGGGAGGCGTGCCGTTTACGCGGGTTCGTAGGAGCGGCTGATCTCGATCCCATCGGCGTTGTATTCCACATCTTCCATCAACGCGGGATCGACGCGGCTGCGCTTTTTTACGACCATCCCCATGCCCTGGTTGTTGAACACCCAGATTTTATAGTGGGGGAAATCCGGATCCGGCTTGTTGAAGGCGCCGGTTTCATTCAGGTGGCAGAATTTTGCCCGCCCCTCGGGGGTGTCCAGAAGGTCGCCGGGGCCGGAGTAGTACAGCTCGTCCTTTACGGCGCGCTTCTTGAACTCCTCCCAGCTTTCATCGTCGGTATTCATGACATCTCTCGGCTGGATCATACCGGACCCTCACTTTCTCTGCTGCCGGCACCAGGTGTCCATCACCGTTTTCGTCGGCAGATGCTTGACAAGCTGAACCTGCATCCGTTCCGGCAGCCCCAGAACGGAGACGTCCTTGCCCTTTTTCATATCCCGCAGCGCCTTGGCGACGACTTGCTCCGGCGGATAGAAACGGTTGTAGTAGCAAATCGTATCATCATGGACGGCATGCTGGAAAAACTCCGTCGTAATCCAGCCGGGGCAGATGGCCATCACGCGGATGCCCTGCCCCTTCAGTTCACGGCCCAGTGCCCGGGAGAAGCTGAGCACATAGGCCTTGGAAGCCCCATACACGTTGATATAGGGGACCGGCTGCCAGGAGGACATGGAGCCAAAGTTGTAAATCTGCCCGCCCTGATGCATATAGGGCAGACTGAAATGACACATGGCGGTGAGGCCTCGGGCGTTCAAATCCACGATATCCAGCTGACGCTCGGCGTCCATCTCTTCGAAGACGCCGAAAAGCCCGAAGCCGGCTGCGTTGACAAGCACGGCGATCTCCGGCTTCTCCGCCTCCAGCAGCTCCCGGTAGGCGCGGTAGCTCTCGCGCTTGAGCAGATCCAGCACGATGGGGCGGATGGGGTTGCGGCACTTGGCCTTCAGCGCCTCCAGACGCTGCTCCCGGCGCGCGATAACCCAGATCTCGTCAAATTGTTCCTCTCGATCCAGCGCGTAGACAAATTCCCGGCCCATGCCGGAGGACGCGCCGGTGATAACGGCGATTCTCATTTTGCGGACGTCCTTTCTCTGTGCGTAAATCCGGATGTCAGTCGCCCAGACAGATGCCGATGTCCCGGGCGACCTGAATCAGCGGATGATCCACCGGAAGGAACTTGGTTCGGCTGGCGGCTTCCTCCAGCGGTATGGAAGTGATGGCCCCGGCCTGTATGGCCACCATACGGCCATATTGACGGTTGATGATCAGATCTGCCGCCGCGGTACCGAACTGGGTAGCCAGTGTGCGATCATAGGGGCAGGGAGGGCCGCCGCGCTGATAGTGCCCCGGAACAGTGACACGCGCCTCTGTGCCGGTAAGCTGTTCCAACTGGGCGGCGATGGCATAGGAGACGGTGGGGTAGAGGCTGCTCTCTTTCTTCTTGCGGCTCTCCTCCTCGTCCAGTACCGCGTCCCCGATGGGGACGGCGCCCTCTGCGCAGGCGACGATGGAAAAACCGCGGCCCCTGCGTCTGCGATTTTCAATCATCTCGGCGACTTTGCGGATGTCGTAAGGGATCTCCGGGATCAGGATCGCGTCCGCGCCGCTGGCAATCCCGGCGCTCAGCGTAAGCCATCCGGCATCCCGGCCCATCAGCTCTACCACAAACGTACGCCCGTGGGAGCTGGCAGTGGAATGGATATAGTCAATCACATTGGTGGCGATGTCCACGGCGCTCTGGAAGCCGAAGGTGGTGTCGGTGCCGTAGATATCGTTGTCGATGGTCTTGGGCAGCGTGATGACATTCATGCCGTAGTCGGAAAGGAGCTTCGCGCTTTTCTGCGTGCCGTTGCCGCCCATAATGACCAGACAGTCCAGATTCAGCCGGTTATAGGTGTGCAGCATATCGGGCAGCAGGCTGCGCCCGTTCTCATCCACGATGTCTTTCCCGGGGATATAGCGCTGGCGCGAGGTGCCCAGGATGGTGCCGCCCTGGGTGAGAATCCCGGAGAAATCCTGGGGCTCCATAAACTTATAGTCGCCTTCGACAAGCCCCCGGTAGCCGTCGTACATCCCGTAGATTTCCACATTGTCCAGTTTTTCAAACAGGGCCTTGCCGATCCCGCGGATAGCCGCGTTCAGCCCCTGACAATCGCCGCCGCTGGTAACCAGGGCAACGCGGGTCATTCGTTTCATGCAAATGCCTCCCGTAACTGCGTTTTCTTTTTGTATTATGGGACAAGCAGGTCAAAAAAGCAAGAGCGGGCGGGAAAGTTTTATTCGATTCGTTGGGATGTAGAATTTCGCCTGTCGGCCATAGACAAAATGGCCGGGATTTGGTATAATACACAAACACCGGGTATTCAGAGGAGATGAAGCATTCATGAGTAAATCGGTTGTAATTACGGCTGACAGTACAGTGGATCTGTCTCCGGAGCTGTTGGAGCGCTTCCAGATCAAAACGATCCCTCTCACGATTATCCTCGATAACGAGAGTTTTCTGGACGGGTTCCACTTCACACCGAGCGATATGTACAAGCGATACCATCAGGACGGCACGCTGCCGAAGACAGCGGCCCCCAGTGTTCAGGATTTTATTGATTTCTTTACTCCGTTTTTGCAGGAGGGCTTTGAAGTCGTGCATCTGGATATCAGCGCGGAGCTCTCCAATGCCTTTAATGCTGCGCGTCTGGCTGCTTCTGAACTGGAGGGCGTCTACACGGTGGACAGCCGTATGCTCTCCACGGGGATTGGCCTGCTGGCCATTGAGGGGGCGGAATGTCGGGAGCGCGGGATGAGCGCCGCGGAGATCGCAGCACATCTGGAGGGCCTGACGGATAAGGTGGAAACCAGCTTCGTGCTGGATACCCTGGAATTCATGTGGAAGGGCGGCCGCTGCTCAGGCGTGGCGGCGTTGGGGGCAAATCTGCTGAAGCTCAAGCCGGCCCTGGAGATGAAGGACGGGAAGCTGGGCGTGTATAAGAAATACCGCGGCAGCATGGAGCATGTGTACCGACAATACATCAGCGAGCGGCTCAGCGGCAGAAAGATTCGCCCCGGGCATGTCTTTCTCACCGAATCCGGAGAGATTGACCCTGCGGTGCTGGAAGAGCTGGAGAAGCTGATCTACACCTTGAGCGGCTGCAGAGAAGTCCATCACACGATTGCCGGCTGCACGATATCCTCTCACTGCGGCCCCAGGACCCTGGGCGTACTGTTTATAGACGAATAGACGAGCAAAGAGCGGCAAAAAGCTCCCTCTCAGGAGGGAGCTTTTTGCTGCTCTTCAGCCGTTGTAGCCCAGTGGATTTTTCGACTGCCACGCCCATGTGTCGCGGCACATATCGTCCAAGTTATACTCCGCTTTCCAGCCGAGAAGCTGCGCGCTCTTGTCGGGGCTGGAATAGACCGTGGCCAGGTCGCCCGGCCTCCGATCGACGATCTCATAGGGGATCTTCACACCGGTGACCCGTTCAAAGGCGTGTACCATATCCAAAACGCTGTAGCCGGTGCCGGTGCCCAGGTTGAAAACGCTTTCGCCCCGGTGCTTTTTCATGTAGTCGATGGCCGCCACATGTCCGCGGGCAAGATCCACCACATGGATATAGTCGCGCACACCGGTTCCGTCATGGGTGTTGTAATCGCCGCCGAAGATATTCAGGTGATCCCGCCGCCCCACGGCGACCTGGGCGATAAAGGGCATCAGGTTGTTGGGAACCCCGCGCGGATCCTCGCCGATCAGCCCGCTGCTGTGTGCGCCGATGGGGTTGAA
>JAEEGL011037739.1_pt1 | contig 21397 bp, 19 predicted proteins | sample 9134231 | NCBI WGS metagenome assembly JAEEGL01 (sample SAMN16246548, study PRJNA631951) | gut metagenome | biome: gut microbiome; feature: rumen; material: fiber-attached | host: Bos | place: Iran: Karaj | collected 2018-10
CCCAGGTTTTTTCGGATATCCACATAGATCGACATGGGCTCACCACCTGTTCTGCCCGCGGCTCCTGCCGCCGGCCAGCAGATTGATCGCGATGATGATTCCCAGCGCGATCAGCAGCATGATCACGACCCACACGGCTCCGGTGGCGTAATCACCGTTTTTGATCACGTACGCGATCCTCTGGGAAATGGTTCCCGTCACGCCTGCGATATTCCCGGCGAGCATCGATGTCGCACCGTACTCGCCGAGCGCACGCGCGAAGGTCAGAACGGTTCCGGAGGCAATGCCGGGGCCCGCCGCAGGCACGACCACCTTCCAGAACAGCTTAAAGTCCGACATGCCCAATGTCCGCGCCGCATAGACCAGGTCGATATCGATCTGTTCGAACGCGGCGCGGGCATTCCGGTACATCAGCGGAAACGCGATCACGGACGCGGCGATGATGCAGCCCAGCCAGGTCTGCACCACCTTAATGCCGAACGTTCCGTAAAGAAAGGCGCCTAACGGCCGCCGCAGCGAAAACAGCAGCAGCAGGAAGAAACCCGCCACTGTAGGCGCGAGGACCATCGGAAGTGTCAGAATCCCGTCCACCGCCGCTCTGGCCTTCGGCCCCAGCCGCAGCACCTTGCGCGCTGCGAAAATGCCGAGGAAAAAGCAGATGACCGTGGCCACGATTCCGGTCTTGAGCGAGATCCAGAACGGGCTCCAGTCAAACCCGGCTGCCATTTCGAGAATAGCGTTCATATCATAAATTCCTCAGCTTTCCGCAAGATCTGTCTGTTAACGTTATATCACTAAACGGCCTGATCAGCCATTGATGATAAAGCAGTATTCCTCATAGGCATCCAGGCAGACCTGCGTCTGCAGGAATGCCAGGAAGTCAGCGGCGGCAGCGGTCTCGGCCTCATCCGCCTCAGGGTTCGCGACCTGGCACACAGGATAGATGATGGGGCCGGTGAGGGTTCCGTCATCCTGCGCGATGATGGTCAGCTCGTCCTGATGATTATAGTAGTCCGAATAGTAGATCGTGGCGATCTCGTCGGAATGCTCCACGGCCTTCATGGCCGCCTCTTCGACATCCGCGCACTCGTCGATGGTCACGCCCAGAGCAGCTGAGATCTGGTCGGAAGTATAATCCGCAGCATTTTCGATCTCATCCAGAAAGCCCAGGTTGATCAGGGCGATGCGGCTGTATTTGCCCACGGGCACGGTGCCGTCGGCCAGCGCGAAGCTCTCGGCCTCGTTCAGGTTCTCGAAACCGGTGACCGCAGTCTCCACGCCGTTTCCGCAGACCAGGCAGAGCTGGTTGCTCAGAAGCTCGACGACGGAACCTTCCACGACCAGGCCGTCCGTCTCGTTCAGGGTCGTCACCTGCGCCTTGCCGGCGGAGAAGAAGATGTCGTGGTCGACGCCGTTGGCTTCCTCGATGCCGGTCAGCAGGCCGCCGGATCCGCCGTAGTTCGCAATGATGGTGACATTGGGCTGCACCTCCGCATACGCGGGAATGATGACATCCTCGAAGCATGCCTCGAGGGACTTCGCCACGTCGATGTAGATCGTGGTCTCAGCCAGCTGCCCGGCAGCGGGCACATCGGTCTCGGGAACCGCAGCCTCGGTCTGGGGCGCCGCGGCCTCGGTCTCGGGTGCGGGCGCCGGCTCATCCGAACCGGAGGATCCGCATGCCGCCAGACCCAGGACCATGGCGAGCGCAAGAAGCATTGCAATTACTTTTTTCATGTCTTTTTCTCCTTTTCTTTTCGCTCTTCGGCATTTCTTTTTATGATCAAACGGCCGAATCCTTTCTTGTCTCACCCATGCCTGCCGTTATAATGGAGGCATACAGAAAGGAGTCTGGCCATGGACCACCGTTTTTCCACAGAAGATCTCACCCGCTGCGCGCTTATCCTCGCCGGCGGCCGTTCGAGCCGCATGGGCACGGATAAGCCGCTGTTGAAGATCGGCGATGAGACGCTGCTGGAGCGCGCCGTGCGTTTCTGGCGCGAAAGCGGGCGGGTCGGCCGGATCCTGGTCGCGAACGGACAGCCGGGCCATCTGGAGCCGCTGCCGGAGGGCGCGGAGGCCGTGTACGACCTCGAAGAGGGCCGCGGCCCAATGGACGGCCTGATCGCCGCGTTCCGGCAGACCGACGCCGACGTGCTGTACGTCAGCGCCGTCGACATGCCCTTCCTGAGGAAGGACGCCATCCTTCCGGTCCCGCCCGGGGACGCCTGCGTCTACCGCTGCGGCGGCGGGCTGCAGCCGACGTTCGCGGTCTACCGCCGGAGCATCCTGCCCCTGGCGGAGTCCCTGCTCGCCGAAGGCTGCGGAAAGCTCCACGAGCTGCTGCACCGCTGCGGCGCCTGGGTAAGCGATCTTCCGGACGCCGAAGCGTCCCTGTTTTTCAATGTCAACACCCCGGAGGACCTCCTGCGCGCCCGCGCGGGGCAGCCCCCGGTCGTCGCCGTCTGCGGCTGGCACAATGCCGGCAAGACGACTTTCCTCTCCCGCCTGATCCCCGAGCTGCGCGGACGCGGGCTCCGGGTCGGCCTGTTCAAGCACGACGGCCACGGCTTCGAGATGGATAAGCCCGGGACCGACACCTACATCCTGTCCGAGGCGGGCGCGGATCCGGCCGGGATCATCGGCCCGGAGCGCTTCGCGGTGCTCGGCACCGGCGTTGATTCCCCGGAGCAGCTGCGCTTCCTCTACCGGGACTGCGACCTGATCATCGCGGAGGGCTTCAAGTACGCGCCCTATCCGAAGATCGAGTTCCGCCGCGCCGCGCAGGGAAGACCCCGGATCGTCGCGGACGACACGCTGCTGGCCCTGGTTACCGACGTTCCCGCGGATCCGGAACAGGAGGCGAACCTTCCGGATGCTCCGCGGTTTTCGATCGATGATATCGCAGGGTGTGCAGACCTGCTGTGCCGGGCCTTCGGCCTGGGCGTGCCGTCCGCCTGAACGAATATCTCCCCAAGTGAATGAATTAGCTCCGAACGGCTCCGCGCTTCGCGCTCCCGCCATCCGTAACGAAAATTCGCACTTTCCGTCCCGTTTTGCTTCGCTCACGGGACCCGTGCTCATTTCCGTTGCCCGAGAAAGAGGAAGGCGCTGCCTTTGTAAGCATGCTTACCTGCAGCGCCTTCCTCTTTCTCGGAGCTTATTCGCTAAAAAGCTCTGCCGAAAAGGCAGAGCATAAAGAGCGATCCCCACGTGCCGCGTGCAGTCCATGCATGCGCACGTGTTTTTCTTCTATGCTCCCCTTTTCGATAAGGAAGGCGGCTGCGTTTCCGCGTACCACCCCGGAAGCGGACCCACGGAAGGACCGCTTCGTCCCGCGCGCCATAACCGTACGGCCTTAGGCAGACGGGCTCGGAGAGACCGATTATTCTGTTTTCAATGCGCCGGAGCGCTCAGTATGTCATTCCGCGATCGCGACCGTGTCGCCCGCCCGGGCCGTCCCCTCTTCGAGGATCCTCACGAAGATGCCTTCTCTCGGCATCACGCAGTCGCCGGTCTTCCGGCGGATCTCGCAGTCCGCGTGGCACTCTTTTCCGATCTGCGTCACCTCAGCGAGCGCAGTCCCGATCCGAAGCCGGGTCCCGATCGGCAGGGTCTTCAGGTCCATACCGCGGGTCAGAACATTCTCCGCGAACACCCCGGGCGCGAGCGCGGCGGAAAGGCGTTCCTCCATGGTCTCCACGCTCTCGCGGGCCAGCAGGCTGACCTGCCGGTGCCATTTCCCGGCATGCGCGTCGCCCTCGATCCCGTGCTCCGGGACCAGGCGGATCTCCCCGACCGGGTGTTTGACCGTGCCCTTCCGCTCACTGATGCATACCGCCAGGATCTCAGCCATGGTGATGATGCTCCTCTCCGTGATGGTGATCACCGTGATGATGTCCGTCGTGGTGATGCCCGTCATGGTGATGGTGTTCTTCTCCGCAGTCCGCGTCGCGGCCGCGCAGGATATCGATGCCGTGCTTCAGCGAGTCGAGCACCGCGGACAGGTTCTCGGTCGAAGCCTTCCGGCTCCCCGGCAGGTTCACGATCACCGTGTCTCCGCGCAGGCCCGCCGCCTCACGTGACAGCGCCGCGCGCGGCGTGATCGTCAGGCTGAAGGCGCGCATAGCCTCCGGGATCCCGGGCGCCGGCCGCTCAACGACCGACATCGTCGCCTCCGGGGTCACGTCCCGGTGCGAAAAACCGGTGCCGCCCGTGGTCAGCGCCAGGCAGACCTTCGTCTCGTCCGCGAGGCGGATCAGCGTGCCGCGGATCTGCTCATAATCGTCGGGAATGATCCCGGTCTCCACGACCGTAAAGTCGTTTTCCTCCAACATCTTCACCAGCGCCGGTCCGGAAGTGTCCTCCCGCAGGCCCTGGCTGCCTTTATCGCTCACCGTGATCACGGCTGCCGTATAATCCATAAAAACCACGTTCCTTTCCCGGACCGGCCGCCGGACGGTCACTCGGTCCTCTCAAACGTCCCCGACTGCCCGCCGGTCTTCTTCATCAGGCGGATCCTGTCGATGACCATGTCGCGCTGCACGGCCTTGCACATGTCGTAGACGGTCAGCGCCGCCGTGCTCACCGCGGTCAATGCCTCCATCTCCACGCCGGTCTGCCCCGTACAGGACACCGTCGCCTCGATCTCGACCGCGGGCGGGTCGTCGGTCAATGCCAGCCGCACCTCCGCCCCCGAGATCGGGATCGGGTGGCACATCGGGATCAGGTCCGGGGTCCGCTTCGCGCCCATGATCCCGGCGAGCTGCGCCACGGTCAGAACGTCGCCTTTTTTGCAGCCGCCCGAGCGGATCAGTTCCAGCGTCTCCGGGCTCACCAGCACGCGGCCCGCCGCAGTCGCTGTGCGCTGCGTTTCGGCCTTCCCGCCGACATTCACCATGCGGGCCTTCCCCGCGTCGTCAAAATGCGTAAAATCCTGTTCGATCGCCATGGTCACCCTCCGATCGCGTTCATCGTCCTCTCGCCCGCGGTGCGCACTCCCGGCTGCAGGATGTCATGGCTCGCAGGCTTATGCAGCACGCCGCGGCGGATCGCCTCGCGCAGCGCCTCCCCGTGCAGGCCCCGCAGCGGAATCTCCTCCGCGGAATGCAGGCAGGGCTTCAGCTTCCCGTCGCTCGTGACGCGGATGCGGTTGCACTCCGAGCAGAATTCGTGGCTGATCGGCGTGATCAGTCCTACCGTGCCCGCGCCGCCCGGCAGACGATACTGGCGCGATACGCCGGCATGGCCCTCCGGGACCAGCTCCGGCACCCTCGCGAGCACCTCCGTACAGGGGATGAACGCCTCCGGCGCGAACGACGCGCCCGGTCCCACCGGCATCAGTTCGATGAAGCGCATCTGCAGGTCGCGCGTGCGGGTCAGCTCCACGAGGTCTTCGATCTCATCGTCATTGAACCCGCCCATCAGCACCGCGTTCAGCTTGATCGGGGCCAGCCCGGCTTCCCGCGCCGCTTCGATGCCGTCGAGCACCTGCTGCAGTTCGCCGCACCGGGTCAGCTCGCGGTACTTCACCGGATCCAGCGTGTCCAGACTGATGTTCACGCGGTCCACGCCGGCCTCCTTCAGCGGCTTCGCAAGCTCCGGAAGCAGCACGCCGTTCGTCGTGACCGCCAGCTCTTTCAGGCCCGGGATCGCGCGCAGGTCGGCGCACAGATCCGTAATGCCGCGGCGCACCAGCGGCTCGCCTCCGGTGATCCGCACCTTCGTCACGCCGAGTTCGACCGCCGCCCCGACGATCTCGGTCAGCTCTTCGAAGGTCAGAATCTCGTCATGCGGGCGCTTCGGGATCCCCTCTTCGGGCATGCAGTAGCGGCAGCGCAGATTACACAGATCCGTCACCGAAAGCCGCAGATATGAGATTTTCCGCTCGAAGCGATCCTGCATGAATAACGTTCCCTTTTAATATCTTCCGAACGTGCAGTTCGGCCAATGACACGCGTCGCCGCAGCTCTGGCAGAAACCGCCGTCGCCGAGCCGCACCAGGTCTTCCTTCGTCACGCGCTCTCCCGTCATGATCTGCGGAAGGATCACGTCGAAGGTCGTCGTCGGCAGCTTTACAGCCGCGCCCGGCACTCCGAGCACCGGAACGTCTCCGATATAGGCGACCATCAGCATGTTTCCGGGCTGCGAAGGCACGCCGTGCGAGACGATCTCCGCCCCGGCTTCGCGCACCGCGGTCGGCGTCAGGTCATCCGGGTCGACGGACATGCCGCCGGTCATGATGAGCAGGTCCGCACCCTGCGCGAGATAAGCCTCGATCGCGCCGCGGATCATGTCCAGATCGTCGTCGCAGAACGTGCACCCGAGCACCTCCGCGTCGTAAGGCGCGAGCTTCCGGCGGATCACCGGCTCGAACAGATCCGGGATGCGCCCGCTGTAGATCTCGCTGCCGGTGATGATAATGCCTGCTTTTTTCTTCTGATAGGTCAGGTAGCGCAGCAGCGGAACGTCCGCCTCCGCACAGAGGCGCTCCGCCTCGATGATCTGCGCCTCCTGTGTCACGAGGGGCACGATGCGCATCGCCGCGAGCTTACTCCCGGCATGGCACGGATAATGATCCGGCAGCGTCGAGATCGTGATGTCTCCGATCGAGTTCACCGCGTTCAGCAGCGCTACGTTCACCCGCAGCTGCCCGGGGCAGTCCGCGGTCAGCACCATCTTTCCCTCGGAGGGGCCCGTGAACGAAGCGTGGTCGGTCTGCGTCAGCGCCGCGAGCCGCAGCGCCGCGTCCTCCTCGTGGATCTCGCCGGCATTTTCCTCCCAGATGAATACGTGGCGCTTCCCGAGATCCAGCAGGCGCTCGACGTCCTCCTCCCGGATGACGTGCCCCCTGCGGAACACGGGGCCCTTGAAATCTTTTCCGATGCCGGTCACGTCATGACACAGCGTCATGCCGACCGCTTCCGTGGTCAATACCTTTTTCAATGCTCACTCCCCGAAGTAATATATTTTCACTTTCGTTCCGGCTTCCAGCGGCCCGGTCCCCGCCGGGATCTCCGCCAGCGCGTTCGCACCCGCCAAAGTGTGGATCGCCGAGTTCCCCTGCTTATCCGCCGCCGCAAACACCGGCCCGGACTCGCCGAGGATCAGACGTCCGCGCAGCAGACGCGTCTGCTTTCCGCTCTTTCCGAAGCTCTCCGCCAGTGCCGCGTACATCTCCGGCAGCCTGCCGCCGGGATCGCCGCGCAGCTTTCTCAGGCAGGGCAGGACGACCGCGTAGAAGTTCGTCATCGCGGACGCGGGATTTCCGGACAGGCCGAAGATCAGTCTTCCGTTCCGGATCCCGTACCAGCTCTTTCCGCCCGGCTTCAGTGCCAGGTCTCCGCAGAGGATCCGCACGCCCGCCTGCTCGTAGGCGGCCTTCGTCAGGTCATAGTCGCCGACGGACACGCCGCCGGTCGTGATCACCGCGTCGTTTTCCGTCAGAGCCGCGTCGACCAGCGCCGCGATCGCGTCCGTGTCATCCCTCGGGATCGGGTAGAACGAGACCGACAGGCCTTCCGCCTCCAGCGCCGCCTGCAGCGCGTACCGGCTGCTGTTCACGATGCAGCCCGGCCGCATCGGCTCGCCCGGCTCGATCAGCTCGCTGCCGATCGAGATCACGCCGACCCGCGGGACCCGGTACACTTCCACTTCCGCGATCCCCTGCGAGGCGATCGCACCCGCCGCGCCGGCGTCCACGCGCCTTCCGGCATCCGCCAGCAGATCCCCGATCCGCATGTCCTCGCCGGCCCGAACGAGGTTCTCGCCGGGACTCAGCCGCACCGGGACCGTCACGGTCTCCGGGCCGAACTCCGTCTCCTCGAACTTAATGCAGCAGTCCGCGCCCTCCGGGACCGGCGCCCCGGTCAGGATCTTCGCCGCGGTCCCCGGAGTCAATGCCGCCGTCGGCACGCTCCCGGCCGGAATCTCCTCGAGGATCTTCAGCGTCACCGGCAGCTCTCCCTGCGTATCCGCGCTCCGCAGCGCGTATCCGTCGTAAGGAGAACGGTCGAACGGCGGGACGTTTTCCGCCGCCGTGACCGGCGCCGCCAGGATCCGCCCGCAGGCGTCCCGCAGCGGCTTCCTCTCGGTCCCGACCGGCGCCGCCTGCTCCGTCAGGATGTCTCTGGCTTCCGTCCAGCTCAGCTTTTTCGCCATATCAAATACCGCCGATCAAAAAAGGCTCTGCCGGAAGCAGAGCCGAACGCGGGCCTGTACCGGCCTGCGCAGAACTCTCCTTTTCGATCAGGGAAGGCCGCTCCGTTTCCGCAAACGACCCCGGCGCCCTTTCGGACGCGTCTCATATTCCATGGCACCTGCCGTCTGCGGCCGGGCTTTAGGAAAATGAGCTCGGAGAATATTTTCATATATCAAAAAATGTACTAGAATTATAGATGCATTCCGCTCGGTCTGTCAATACGGCGGGCCCGGCGGCATTGATCCCCCATGAACCCCGAACGTCTCGGAAGACGTTTCATCATTCCAGGAGGTAATCATATGAGTAAAGAAGCACAGGAGATCTTTGAGAAGACATGTCTGCAGAAGGGCTGCCTTGCGGGCGAAGTCGCCGTGATCACGGGCTCGACGAGCAATGTCGGTCTGGGCTACGCCGAGGCTATCGCCTGGGCGGGCGGAAACGTGGTCATCGTCGGCCGGAACGAGGCGAAGGGCCAGGCCATCGCCGCGGAGCTCTGTGAGGAGTACGGCCCCGACGCCGCGATCTTCGTGAAGACCGACGTCTCCGAGGCGGCGGACATTGCCGCGCTGAAGGAGGCCGCCATCGCGAAATACGGGAAGGTCGACATCCTGATCAATAACGCGATGAACCTCGGCCTGAACGGCCCGATCCTCGGCTCGAAGATCGAGGACATGGACATGGCGTACCGTCTTTCGACGCGCGCCGTGATGCTCTGCGCGAACGCGTTCGTGCCGGACATGGTCGCACGCGGACACGGCTTCGTGACGTTCTCCTCGACGCAGTTCCACTTCATGCCTCCGATGATCGGCGGCAGCATCTACTGCTCGAGCAAGGCCGGCGCGACCGCAGCCATGATGTCGCTCGCGAACGAAGTCAAGGGGACCGGCGTGTACGTCAACTGCATCTGCCCCGCCGGCGTGGGCCAGATCAACCCCGACTCGGTCGACGGGAGCAATGACGACTACATCAACTCCCTGGCGATGCCCGGCTTCGAGAAGCTGATCCCGAAGGAAGCCGCGGGCGCCGCGATGGTCTATGCCATCCTGAACGCCGAAAAGATGCACGGCACCGGCACCCTGATCTCCGACGCGCTGGTCGCGATGGATTATCCGTTCCCGAAGCCCGAGACCGTGGTGAAGATGGAGAAGCAGTATCTCGACGGCTTCGCGCTGACCATGGTCCTGTGCGCGATGGGACACGGCTACGACGCCTGACCCGCCGCGGCAGAACAGCCGGTTATAATATCTCAGAAAAGACCGGTTCTGATTTCAGGGGCGGGGACTCCGCCCCTGATGTTTTTATGACAGGAGCATAAAATGGATACTACTCTGCCCCTTCAGGGAACATCCTCCGGCGAAAGAGTCCGCCTGGAGCATGTGGATATCGCGAAAGGACTGCTGATCCTCTGCGTGGTCATCGGCCACACCTGGTTCGCCAACACGGATATCTTCGGAGATCTGGTCCCGTTTGCGATGCCGGCATTTTTCTTCCTTGCGGGATACACGTATAAGACCGGCCGCGGCTATGCGCGGAACCTCGGGAAGCGTTTCGTCGGACTGATCCTCCCGTACGCCGCGTTCTGCGCGTTCTGGACGCTGATGCACCCGCTGTATAACTATCTGGCGCGCCTGCCGCTCTGGCAGCAGACGCCCGCCTCGACCGTCTGGTTCGCCTGCTTCCGCGCGGACGGCATGAACATGCTGATGAGCACCCCGATGTGGTTCCTCGTGGCTCTGTTCACGGCCTCGGTGATCTTTTTCCTCGTGGCGGATAAGGCCCGGGAAAACTGGAAACTCACCCTGATCCTGGTAGCCGTCCTGGTGGGCATTGCCCTGGTGCTCGACGTGATCAAACACTACGGAATGCACAGCGAAGATGCCTGGTGGTGGTTCTGGGACTACGCGCCCTTCGGTGCGGCCATGATGCTGCTGGGGTCCTACGCGGGCGAAAAGAAGTTCTATGCGAACCTCACCGCGAAAAGCGTCGCCGCCGGACTGATCTGTCTGGCCGCCTCTCTGGTCCTGAACCATTTCTTCTGGGGCTCCGCCAGGACCGTCATCGTGAAATATCTCGAGGGCGGCGCATGGTACGGCGTCCTGACCGCTCTCGCGGTCGCGGTCACCGGCACGGTCGGGATCATCTGTGTGGCCCGGCTGGTCCAGCTGGTCCCGCTGCTCGGGAAAGGCTTCGCGCTGCTCGGACGGAACACGCTCTGGATCCTCTGCATCCATTACGGCCTGATCATGTTGGTGGAAATGGCCCTGTTTAACCGGGGCGCACTCTCGGTCAGCATCTTCACCATCATCACGAACTCGCTCTACGCGGGCACTTACTGGGTCGTGCCGGTGCAGGAAACGCCTTCGGACATCGCGATCAAGATCTGCGTGGCCGCGATGACGATCGCGGTATCGGCGGTCTTTACGATCATCTTTAACCGGGTAAAGGCGAAGATCAAAGCCTCCGCCGCATCCTGAAAAAAAGACGCATAAACAGACGCATAAATAAAACAGAGGCGGGCCGAAACGGCCCGCCTCTGTTTTTCATTTGTCTGCCGCGGCATCTCTGCCGCTGCACCCGTCCGATCAGTTCCGCATGAGGAGCTTTCTGCGTGCTCTCTGCTCGCTGATGAAGTTGATCGCCAGAGCCAGGGTCAGCAGAGCGCCCTGCGCGAAAACGATCCAGTAAGGGTTGATGCCCAGAACGTTCATCATGTTCTCCAGAACGTTCAGCAGCAGGATGGCGATCAGAGATCCGATCAGGTTTCCTGCGCCGCCCATGAAGGAGATACCGCCGAGGATGGATGCCGAGATAACGGACATATCCGGGGCGTCCTGAATGATGGACGTAGGCGAAGCAGTACCGATGTTCGCGACCCAGGCCATACCGCCGAAGGCAGCCATGATACTGCTGATGATGAACAGGATCAGGATGACCCGGTTCGGGTTCATGCCGGCCAGTCTGGCCGCCGCGCGGTTACCGCCTGTCATGAAGACCGAACGACCGAAGTTCGTACGGGACAGGATGAACTGGAAGACGATGATGAAGGCCAGCGCGATGATAAACAGCAGCGGCACTATGCCTCCGACCATCAGACGTCCGGTTCTCAGGTACGGGCCGTCAGAGATCGTGATGTTATAACCGTTCGTCATAACACTGCACAATCCTCGGTATATCGACGACATACCGATCGTGGCAATGAATGCGGGGAACTGCAGCTTTACGACCAGGAAGGTGCTCAGGCAGCCCATGCAGATCGCCACGCCGACCGTGATCAGGATGCACACGATCCAGGGCAGCGGCGTGTTCTGATGCAGCCATGCGAAGATCATGACGCTCAGCGAGGCCTGGGTGGCCACGGAGAGGTCGATGTTTCCGCTGATCAGCAGCATGCCGATACCACATGCCATGAACATCTGAATGACGATCGAGTAAAGGAAGTTTCTCAGGTTCGTCCTGGACATGAAGCCCTGCGTGAACATGGCCGAAACAGGAGCGCCCTGTGTAACGCCGCTCGAAAGGATCATCGTAACGATCAGCAGCACGATGAGGATCAGGACCAGCGGCGCTGCCTGATTCTGCATCAGGCGCTTAAAAGTGCTTTTCTTCTGCATTACTGTTCCTCCTCTCATCAAAGTCTGCCGGCACGGCGTCTCTGGATGAAGTCAAAGGCCAGTGCAACGAGCAGGAGCACGCCGCTGAACACCTGGACCAGATAGGTGTTGAGGCCGACGGCGCTCATGCCGATCTGGAAAGTATTCAGGATGCAGAGACCGATGAAAACACCGAGCATGCCGCCGGTGCCGCCGCCGAACGAGATGCCGCCGAGCATGGCAGCCGTAAGTCCGGTGAACTGGTTCGTTCCCAGCGCCAGGAGTGAACCCTGCTGCAGACGGGCCGTGTTGAAGATGCCGGAGATACCGCCCATCACGCCGCTCAGCATGAACAGGATGATGGTGATCTTCTGAGCATCGATACCGGCCAGCGTCGCCGCGATCGGGTTTCCGCCCAGGAGGGAGACCTTCTGACCAAAGCTCGTTCTCGACATCATGATGCCGAAGATCACGAAGAAGATGATCAGAATGACCACGCTCAGCGGGATGCCGTTCTGGCCTCCGACACGAGCGGTGCCCAGGAAGCCGATGAAGGCGTTCTGGAAGTTAATGTTCGCCGCGGTACCGCTGGGGGTCCCGATCGAGCTGAACACATACATGACGCCGCGGACCATGGAAGCCATGGCCAGTGTCGCGATGAACGACGGGAAGCGCAGCTTCGTGACCAGCAGGCCGTTCGCCATACCGAGAGCGGCACAGACGACCAGCGTGATGATCAGTGCCACGCCCGCGGGGAGCGATGCATTCAGGATCGCACTCGCGAGAATGATGCCGCCGAAAGCGCCGATCGCCGACTCGGACAGGTCGATGTTGCCGCCGATCAGCAGGCAGCCGGAACCGATGGCCAGGAAACCCGAGACGACCAGCGACTGCAGGATGTTCCGGAAAGTGGAGAGCTGCAGGAAGTTCGTTCCCACCGCTTTCGACCAGATGCTGAAGATCACGAACATCGCGATCAGCAGGCATACCAGCGGGAACAGGTGGTTGCTGGTGAGCGCCTTAAGCTTACTGCTGGAGGATTCTTTATTAGTCATATGTACGTTCCTCCTTTAGTCGAGCATCGCCATCGTGAGGACGTTCTCCTCTGTGGCGTCTTCTCGTTTGATGGTGCCGGTGATGTGGCCGTTATGGATGGCGTAGATCGTATCGGCAATGTTGATGACCTCGGGAAGCTCCGAAGAGATCAGGATGACGCACAGACCGTCCTTCGCGAGATTACAGATGTTCTGATAGATCTCGGCTTTTGTTCCGACGTCGATACCCTTCGTGGGCTCGTCCAGAATCAGGATCTTCGTGGTCAGTTTGCTGGAGGTCCAGCGACCCAGGATGACCTTCTGCTGGTTTCCGCCCGACAGTTCCATAAGGACCTTATCGATGGACGGGGTCTTAATGTCGAACTTCTGGACAGCCTCCTCGGCCAGCTCCCTTTCAGCCTTAAAGTTCACGAAGAACCGGCTGAACGTGAGCTTATCAAGGACCGGCATCGAGATGTTATCCTTGATCGAACGGAACAGGATCAGTCCCTCATACTTCCGGTCTTCGGGACACAGCGCTATGCCGGCGTTGATCGCGTCATGAGGCGTCTTAAAGTGGACCTCCTCACCGTCGATGATCAGCTGTCCGCCCGTGATCGGGTCCACGCCGAAGATCGCGCGGGCGATCTCCGTGCGGCCCGCTCCTACCAGACCCGCCAGACCGATGATCTCGCCTCTGCGTCCGGTGATATTAATATCATGAATGTAGGGCGTCTTCAGGTCTTTCAGCTCCAGAACCACATCGCCGAACTCGGTGTTCCGGTCGAGGTTCGCGTAGGTATCGCCGATGTCGCGGCCGACCATGGCCGTAATGAGTTCTTTCTCGTTCGTGGTTTCGGTGTGCAGCGTCTTCACATACTTACCGTCTTTCAGGATGACGATGTCGTCGCAGATCTCAAAGATCTCGTTCAGACGGTGCGACACGTACAGAATGACCTTTCCTTCTTCTTTCTGCTTCCGGATGATCTTAAACAGAATCTCGATCTCGGTGTCAGTCAGAGGCGCGGTAGGCTCATCATACGCGATGATTGGAGAATCTCTCCGATATGCCTTCATGATCTCGATCATCTGCTGATGAGCGACATTCAGGCGGCCGACCATATCGTCGGGAGAGATCGGCAGGCCGAAATCATCGATAATTCTCTGGGTCTCGCTGCGGAGTTTGCCTTTGTCGATGATACCGAATTTATTCTTCGGAAGGTCGCCGACAAAAAGGTTCTCCATGACGGACATGAACGGCAGCAGCTGCCGCTCCTGATAGATAACGCTGATGCCGGCGTTAATGGCATCCTGAGGCGTAGTAAAGTTTACCTCTTTTCCGTCGACCAAAACGGTACCCTCGTCCTGATGCAGGTCGCCGTTGATGATCTTAAGCAGGGTACTCTTTCCGGCGCCGTTCTCGCCAAGAAGCGCCAGAACTTTACCGCCTTCAGCCTTAAAATTAATGTCGTCCAGGGCGCGGACGCCGGGGAAGCTCTTTCCGATTCCCCTAAGTTCCAGTGATCTTTCTTCCATAGAATCAGCTCCTTTATAGAAAAAGCGGGCGGATTCAGGCCTCCGCCCGCTTTCGGTGTTCCATAAAACTATGGATCAGTAAACGTTACTGTTCTACAGAGTAGTAGTCAGGAACATCACTCGTGGTCGAAGGGAAGGCATCCAGGGAGACTTCCACATCGTAAGGGTAGGTGTTCGTGCCTGCGTACAGGTCGACCCACTCGTAGTACTGCTGATAGTTGTCATAGTCAAGCCATGCGGTCGGCAGCAGCATCTTGGAATAGGTGTGGTCGGGGCCGCCGTGATCATTCACGTTGACCCAGCTCGGCCAGATGCTGTCGGGGGTGGCCCAACCCTGCGCGAAAGCGTAGCAGGCGCCGATGATCGGCTCAGCATACAGGAAGGTCGCGCAGTTCAGAGCATAACGCCAGCAGTTCTGTGTTCCGGCATCCCACTGGGATCTCAGGCCGGCACCACCGAAGGTGACGCCGCAGGAGGTCTCGCCGAGACCGGCGGACTCAACAGCGGTGACAGCGCCCTGCGCCCAGTCATCGATGTTGCCCTGGATCAGCCAGTACTGAATGTTCGTGTTGGTGGAGACCACGGGGCTCGCTGCGTCAAGACCGCCCTGGATCGACAGACCGGTGGAGGAGCAGTCAGCCAGGAACAGGTTGTTCTGAGCCTCAGCGGGAGCATTGGCTGCCCAGTAATCCTGAGCGGCCTCAACACGCTGATGCAGAGGCGGAGACAGCGAGTAATCCATCGCGATGCAGCCGACCGTCGACCAGTCAGCATCCGGATAGGTCTCGTTCATCCAGTCGAACAGTTTCTCCATCTCCATTTCGCCAGCAACATAGTGGTCGAAACCGCAGAACGGGTGGATCAGCTGACCGTCGGCGTCAACCGCGGAGGCCATCATGCCCATCCACTGGACATCGGGATAGTTCGCAAGAATAGGCTGGATCGAAGGCCAGATGGTGACATCGGGATCGAGGATCAGGATGTCAACGCCCTGGTCCAGATGGTTCTGCAGAAGGGTCATATACTGGTCGTTGTCACCCTCAGCGGAGGACATGCCCAGATACTGCATGTTCATCATGTTGGACCAGATGCCGTAAGCCTCATCAGCTTCCTGGTACAGAGGGCCGGAAGCGCTGGTGATGTAGGCGGATCTCAGCGTCTCATTCGCCGAATAATCATAGTTCGGATCATAGTAGGCGATCATATCAAGGTTGGGGGAACCGTCCTCATTCGCATGAGGGGTAGCCACAGCAGCGCCGCCGCCTTCATCGGGGGTGACGTCAGCCGTTGCCGAACCCTGATCCGCAGCGCCGCCGCCGTTACCGCCGCCGCCGCTGTTTCCGCCGCCGCCGCATGCCGCCAGGCTGAACACCATGGCCGCCGCAAGAGCAAGTGCCAAAATCTTCTTCATTTTTCTACCTCCTAAGTAGTCCTGGTTACACACGGGGATGCCTGATATCCCCGCGCTGCAGTCCCTGATTATTTACATCCCGGCCGCAGTCGGACTGCTCGTGTTCGGCCGGGATGTGCAGTTTAGCCTACAATGTCCATTTTCCATTTTTTTGCCCCTTTGTCAATTTTTATTTATTATTTATAAAGTTTTTCAGCTTTTTACAATGCGGCATGCAATTTCCTACGAACCCTGTCGCTTTTCTCCGTCGCAAATCACGATGGGTTTTCTCTGCATTGCCATCAAAAAGCAGGTCGTTTAATTCTCCCCGGGCCGGCGTTTCGGGGCCCGATTCTTTATGGCGCCGATTCGCGTTTCTGTGCTATAGTTGACGCGATCCGTCTTAAATTGCGGGGCCGGCGCCCGGCGCGCCGGGTGATCACGTATTAAGCGTATTAAGGAATCTGTATTATGAAGAAAAGCATTCGAAACATCCTTGCCCTGAGCCTCGCCGCCGCCGCGGCGCTCACTGCGGCAGCCTGCGGCGCTTCCGGCTCTCCGGCGGCAGAGACCGAGGCCGTCCCCGCAGCCGAAACCGCAGGCTTCACCGCTTCGGACTACAGCGCGGTCGATTACAGCGGAGTGATGACCCTGGGCGCGCACTCCGGCCTGGAGATCGAAGTCCCGCCCGCGGCGGATCTGGACGAGCTCGTGCAGGGAAACATCGAATATATCCTGTCCGGCCGGAGCGCCACGGTCATGGTGGCGGAGGGCGTCACCGCGGCCGGAGACACGATCCTTCTGAACTATACCGGCCTTCTGGACGGGGAGCCGTTCGAGGGCGGCACCGCCGAAGGCACGACCTACCGGATCGGCAGCGGCTACTTCATCCCCGATCTGGACCGGCAGCTCGAGGGGCTGACCGTCGGCGAGACTTACGAACTGCCCTGCACGTTCCCCGATGATTATCACAATGCCGATCTGGCGGGAAAAGACGTCGTCTTCGAAGTGACGGTCACCGCGATCGCGGGGGCTTCGAACACGCCCGAGTGGACGGACGAGTTCGTCGAAGAGTTTACGCACGGCGAGTACACGACGACGGCCGACTTCGAGGTCCGCATCCGCGAGGAGCTGGAAGCGCGGGTCGCCGAAACGCGGCAGGAGCAGTACCGGAACGCGCTCTGGCAGGCCGTTCTGGACCGCTGCGAGTTCACCGAGATACCACAGGAGCGTGTCGAAGCCGCCACAGCTTACTATGTGGATGCATTGACCGGGTATTACCAGATGCAGGCGTACTCTTACGGAATGGATATGGAGACCTTCTTCCAGACATCCGGGATGACGGAGGAGGCTCTGAACGCGGAGGCGGCCCGCATGGCGGAAGACGAAGTCCGAAACTTCATGACCGCGAACATGATCTGTCTGGAGGAGGGCATCGAGCTCACACCCGAAGCATATTCGGAGCTGATACGCGAAAAATTCGAAGAGTCCGTGTATAATGACTTTGAAACGTTTGTGGAGTCCTCGGGCGGCGAGCGCTACACCGTGGATTCGTGCCTGTATACGCTGGCGCTGGAGTGGCTCGAGGAGCATAACACGCCGGTGACCGCGGAAGGAAACGGAGTTGCAGCCGATGAACATTAAGGAAAAACGTTTTTCTCAGAAAAAGGACGGTTCCTGGTCGGATAACTTCATGCTGACCTATCTGCAGCTGAAGCTGGCTTCGGAAACGAAGATCTCGGTCTTTAACCGGAAGCTGAAAGAGCGCGAGATCCAAAAGCTGATGGAGGACCTGTGCGTCACGGGCTCCCCGTTCGATCCGGAGGAGGTCCGGGCGGAGTGGAAGGACATGACCGAGCGGTACATCCACATCTGCTACGACCCGGAGACCCGGATGAAGCTTTACGGGATCATTAAGCGAAAGAACGAGGCTGTCGCCTGGCAGCTCCTGAAGGAGATCGAGCGCACGACGAAGACCTATCCGGGGCTCCTGGGGCGCGAAGAGGAGTTCGCCCCGCTTTACGACGTCATGATGGAGGTCTGGAACGAGATCCTGGGCGACGTCGGAAAAGGCTCCGGGCAGCCTGTGCTGAGCCCTTACGATCCGAGTCCCTACGGGCCGACGAGCTGAAAGCCGGTCCCGTCCGGGGCGCGGCCGGATGCCGCGCGGCGCGGATAAACGCACCGGCAGAAGAGTTATATACAGAAGGCGGACACAGCCACCCGGCTGCGCCCGCCTTTTTCGATCCCCGGGTCACACCGGGGTGTCCGTGTCTTCGCCCTTTTTCCTGTCAGACCCTTATTCCTTCTCCGCGATCGCCTGAATCGCCGCGCGCGCCCACGTGATGGCCCGCGAGTGGCTGTTTCCGTTCCACAGCAGCGGATAGTCCACGCCGTAGAGGCCTCCGGCGACGTTTCCGATCGCGTACAGGCCCGGAATCGGCTTATTGTCATCGTCCAGCACGCGCATGTCGGTGTCAATGATCATGCCGCCGTGCACGTTCAGCAGGGCCGGGCCCCACTTCACCGCGTAGAACGGAGGCTCCGTGATGCTCGTGAGCAGCTCGGCGCGCTTTCCGAAATCGACGTCCTCGCCCTTTTCATAGAGCTCGTTATATCTGTCCACGGTGGCTTTGAACGTCTCGACGGGGACGCCCATCTGCTCCGCCAGCTCCTCGATCGTGTCGGCCTTGAACGCGGTCCCGTTCTTCACATAGCGCTCGATCTGCTTATCGATGCCGTTGTCGTCGCTCCACTGATAGCCGTACTCCGTCATCAGCGGCTCCGTGAACTGGCCGCCGGTGATCTCGATCCGGTCGCGGAGCTCGCCGAACCACTTGCTGTCGAACACCGTGAACGCGAACTCGCCCTGCGGCTGCATCGCGCAGCGGACCGCCTTCGCCTGGACCCAGGTGTCCTCGTTCATGAAGCGCTTTCCCTGGCGGTTCACGAACAGGAAGAAGAACACGTAGATCGAATAAGCCAGCAGATGCATGCAGAGCGCCCACGACGGCGTCTCGAACTGGCCGCCTGCCCAGTACGCCATGCGGTGGCCGTCGCCGGTGTTCAGGCCCTTCTTCGTGCCGGGATGGTCCGGATCCGGGACCTGCGGCGCATAGCCGTTCCGCTTCAGCGTCAGGCCCATCGGGCAGAACGTGCGCAGCATGTCGGGGTTCGACCCGATGTCGCCGGTGGCCAGGATGACCGCCTTCGTGCCGCGGTAGCGACGGTATTTCCCGTCCTCGCACAGCGCGATACACGACACCACGCGTCCGCCGTCCTTCTCCAGATACTTCGCCTCGGTCTTCCGGATGATCCGGTTCCCCTCGCCCTCGAGGCAGTGATCCTGCATGATCTCGCACATCAGCTGCGCGCCGCCGCGGCTCTTATACCGCGTGCTTTCGGGCTTTCGGATCAGGTAATGCGTGCCGTCGTACTCGGTAAAGTCCGGCCCCTTATAGCGGCCGCCGAACAGATGCAGCTCGACGTCGTCGCCGCCCAGGTCCGTCATCCACTTCACCGCATCGGAGCAGTTGTTCAGGTACAGCCAGAGCAGTTCCTCGTTCACGCGGCTGCCGCAGATGTGCATCCAGTCGCGGGCGAACTGGGCCTTATCGATCTTCACGCCCAGCTTCTCCATCACGGGCGAGGTCACGCAGGCGATATGCGCGCCGCGGGCCACGATGCCGTGGTACTTTTCGAGGATGATGCACTTCTGCCCCAGATCCGTGCAGCGGGCGCCGGCCGCCATGCCGGCAATGCCTCCGCCGATGATCAGCACCTCGGTCTCCACGGTCTCGGCGATCTGATCCTCGGGGATCTGATCGGGCCGCTTCGCCCAGGTGCAGTCGTCATACTTTCCGCGCAGTCCCTCGATGTGGTTCACTTCCGTGTCGATATACTCCATCTCTCCGGAGGTCTCTTCGGAGGCGGGCGCCGCCTGTTCCTGTTTTTTCAGATCTTCCATAACATGCTCCTTCATTAAAAAAACCGGCCTCATGTTTCATCCTACCATTTCGGTATATTGATTTTAACATGAGCCGGTCGGCATGTCAGTATTTTCTTTTTATTCCGCGCACCGTTCCCGGTCCCGTCCTCCGGCAGCCGCGGCCCGCCGGTCACTTCCCGGCCCGCGCCCGCCTCACCGCTTCGACCTGTTTCGCGCACAGCTCCGCGATCTTCAGCCGCTTCATCCGCCTCATCGTCGTGCGGATCTCGTCCCCGATCGGGTCGATCCAGCGTGCGCCGACCGCATCCGGCCCGGTCATGACCGCCAGCGCGTTCAGCACCGGCGCCGCCGTGCAGTCGACGTCCATGCCCTCCATCGCGATGATGTGGGCGGTCTCGTCGAAATCCATGTTTCCGAACCACAGGGCAATGATCTCCGCCGCCGCGTTCGGATACGCGTGGATCCAGTGATACTCCTTCAGCCTTTCCGCGCACGCAGTCCAGGCGGACTCCCAGTCCGCGCTCGCGCGGCACTGCTCCAGCGCGGACCGCACGACTGCCGCGTACTCGCTGCGCGCCGGCATGGCCGCGACGGTCTTTTCGACCGCCGTGCGCATGTCGGTCTCCGTAAAGCAGAGCGACACCAGCACGGCATTGAAGATCCCGCCGATCATCCCGCTGTTCGAGTGCGAGACGATGCTGTCGTCCGCCGCCAGCCGGGCCGCCAGCGCGGGATCGCCGGGCGCGGCCATCCCGTGGACCATCGTCCGCATCTGCGCCCCGATCCAATCCGAAAAATAGTTCAGCTCGGTCCCGCTCCCGGGCGGCAGCAGTCCCCGGCGCAGGTTCGCGAGCGCGGTCTTTTCCGCGGAGTAGCCCTCCGAGATCAGGTCGAGCCAACCGCCGGCCACGTCAGCCGGGGCGATATCATAGCCTTTCTCCGCGAACACGTCGAGCCAGGCGAGTTCGTAGGTGATGTCGTCATTATAAGTCTCGGGCCGCCGCAGGTAACCGCGGATCTCCCCAAACCGTTTCCGGATGTTCGCCGTGGTGTATCCCTCGATCTGTGTGCCCAGGCACCCGCCGATCAGCTGGCCGGTCCACCCCGCGCGCACGCGCTCCTCGAAATCCTTCCCGCTCACGTCATAATCCGCCGCCTCGGGAAACGCCATGTCCTCCGCGGCGTCGGCGAACGTGCGGTACCGCCGGTACCCGAAATACGGATGCCCCGGGATCTCCGGCGCGGTGTTCAGCTCGTGATAGATCCGCGCGGTGATCCGCTGGAGCGCCCCGCCGTCCTTCGCCTCCGCGGCCGCCAGACCTTCGTCGATCAGCGCCTCCGCCGCGCTCACGTCATACCCGCGCTGCGCCATGCAGGCGATCGCTGCCGGCACCAGGTGCCCCGGCGCCTTCGACCCGGGCACCTCGGAGTACCAGTCTCTGAAGAGCTGCTCGTCCGAGGCATTGCCCGCCTCTTCATACTTCAGCCATTCTTCCTCCTGATCGCCCTCCACCGCGGGCGGGACGGCCTCCGAGATCCACCCGAGCTCATATTCCCACGCTTTTTTCGACATGACGCTTCCTTGCCGGTCTCTGCGCGTCCGCGGTCCATACCGCGCACCGCGGCTTCCTCGCTTCTCAGGCAAACAACATCTCCAGCACCTCCTCAGGCCGCAGCCCCTGCATCCCCTCCGGGTGC
>JAEEGL016506877.1_pt1 | contig 21395 bp, 17 predicted proteins | sample 9134231 | NCBI WGS metagenome assembly JAEEGL01 (sample SAMN16246548, study PRJNA631951) | gut metagenome | biome: gut microbiome; feature: rumen; material: fiber-attached | host: Bos | place: Iran: Karaj | collected 2018-10
CACACGTGTACGACAACCCATTGTTGCCACTTCCCACTTGTAACGCTCTGGGTCATCCTCTCTCCACTTCTCGTTGAAGTTAAATGGAGCATCAAGATTGACGAAGTTAGGGAAGAAACGACGTGCTGTCACCTTACAAGCCAACTTGTAGAGGTCATAGTTACGGTCTGTTGGGAGATAGCTGATACCCTTCTTCTTCTTCCATATCTGGATTGGGAAAATGGCAGTTGCACCATTACCCACACCCTCGTAAGTAGATTCGAGAAGCTCACGGATTACACAACGTCCTTCTGCACTTGTGTCAGTACCATAATTGATTGAGCTGAACACAACCTGATTACCACCACGAGAGTGGATAGTATTCATATTATGTATGAAAGCCTCCATTGCCTGATGAACACGTCCCACAGTACGGTTGATGGCATGCTGCATTGCACGCTCATGTCCTTTAAGTCCGTCGAGGTCTTTCTTTATATAATCTGTAATCTCAGCATCATAAAGTTCAGAAAGGTCTTCGCCTGTCATCTGCTCTATATACTGCACCTCCTCCTGATAAGAAGAACGCACGTAAGGAGCCATATAGAAGTCAAATGCAGGAATAGCCTGACCGCCATGCATCTCGTTCTGAGCTGTCTCAAGAGAGATACAAGCGATAACACTTGCTGTTTCTATGCGCTTGGCTGGACGGCTCTCGCCATGACCTGCCATAAATCCATGTTGAAGGATGTGATCCAACGGATGCTGGATACATGTGAGCGACTTGGTAGGATAGTAATCCTTGTCGTGGATGTGAAGAAGATTATGCTTTACAGCATCACGACTCTGCTCAGAGAGGAGGATATCGTCAACGTATGGCTTGGTACTCTCACTGGCAAACTTCATCATCATACCAGCAGGAGACTCTGCGTTCATATTGGCATTCTCACGAGTCACATCATTGCTCTTTGCCTCAATGATTGACTGGAAAAGATTGTGAGTCTTTGCCTTACGTGCAATATCACGCTCGTGGCGATATGCGATATACTTCTTGGCTACTTCCTTGCGAGGGCTCTTCATGAGCTCAATTTCCACAAGATCCTGAATTGACTCTACGGTCATCTGTTCCTTACCGGTAGTACCGATACGGTCAGAAATACGCTGGATGAGAGTTTCATCCTCACCCTTCTCTGTCTGCAGCATAGCCTTACGGATAGCTGCCTTAATCTTTTCCTCGTTATAGCCGACAATACGACCATCACGCTTTATAACAGTTTGAATCATTTGGTATGAGGTTTTGAGAATATATATAATTCATTAATAAACGCGTCAGACATCAATCATTGTGTCCTTGACCATGTAACCAACACATGTGGACACAGATTTTTCACCTGATTAGTATCGAGACATTAAGTATTATTACAATCCGAGAGTTTTCCTAAGGTTCTCTTTTTTTAGATTGGATTCTCTTTCATTAAAACTTAATTTCGCTTGCAAAAATATGAAAGAATTTCAATATGTGCAAGAAATCTGAGAAGAAAAAAAAATATATTATTAGTGTCAAATAAACATATCATTTAACAACATAATACAATACCAACAAAACCACATCATTAGAATTCCATTTTGAAGTAAGAGACTATTTATCAAGACTATTTTGCCACTTTTTTGTCCACAGAAATCATTTTATCAGGATATACGAACCAACAAGCCCGTCACACCTACTACATCAGTAAAAAAGATAATAGTAAGGCAGAGAATACCTTGGTGGAACAAACCATATCCTGTGTTATTCATACAGGAGTTAACAGTTATAAATTAACAGATTCAAGTTTCGCAAGTGCTCAACTTGTTAAGGTTATTAGGTTTTCGGGTTATCGGGTCGCTACGCTTTCTGGTTTGAATGTCTCTGTGACAAGTATCAAACCTGATAACCTAAAACCTGATAACCTGACAACCTCTCAACTGTAGCTTGCGGAAGTTGAATAAAAATAATTTTGCACACCTACTTAAAAGTTGAGTTGAGAAGTTTTGAGTTCATGTCTGCAACGTGGAATATGGGTAATCTCTAACTTTTAACTCTTAACTCTTAATTTTTAACTCTTGCATTTGACCCCCGAAGGGCCTCAGCGAAGCTAATAATGCAGGTTATAGGCGATAGTATTTGAGGATAGAGGACAGAGATAAAGTACGTACGCGTACGTACTGACAGTACGTCGCGATTGTACTGAGAGTACGTGACAATAGAACTATGAGTACGTCCGCGACGTACTTTTACCCAATGAAAGAGTAAATTACGAAAGGCAACGGCATTCGTGCATTTGCCTCTCGTCATAATAATCCAATACGAATTATTCTCGACATCCCTCCTCTCAATAATGATTTATAAAGAGCCAAAATATTTTCCAAATTACACATTTGTTACCCCCCCCAGAACCCAAACTAAAAAAATGTAAAAAATGACAATATTGTTTGTTTTTTTCTTGGTCAGTAATACGAAAACCCATACATTTGCAACGCATTTGACAATTAACCCTGTCGGTGCAAAAAGTGAAAGTGTTAAGAATATTGGGATGCATAATAAAGACAACGGTCATGGATGAATAGTCCGTAACGTGTCTGTATTATGTATTTCTTTTTTTTTACACCTCATGCCTACTATATAAAACAATCCCGAAAGCAGACCTCTCAACCCAAGGTACCAATAGAGAACACTGCCAAGGAAAAACAACAAATAATAATGACACAGATAGCATTCAATCCTGTCGCATTAGTGGCGGGAGGAGCAGGATTCATAGGTTCACACCTGTGTGGCCGCTTGATTGATGACGGCTATAAAGTTATATGTATTGATAATCTATATACTGGTAGCCTTCACAACATAGAACACTTGATGTCGCATCCACGCTTCACATTCGTGAATCATGATGTGACCACACCATACGACATGACAGGATTGTCTCTTATCTTCAATCTTGCATGTCCTGCATCACCAGTACACTATCAGAAAGATGCTGTTTACACATCGAAAACAGCATACTTAGGCACTCTAAACATGCTGGATTTGGCACGTAAGAATGATTGTGTCATACTTCAGGCATCGACGAGTGAGGTGTATGGCAATCCGCTTGTACATCCACAGCCTGAAACATACTGGGGTAATGTCAATCCAATTGGCATCCGTTCATGCTATGATGAGGGAAAACGCATTGGCGAAACTCTCTGTATGGACTATCATCGTCAGTATGGTACAAAGGTCAAGATTGTACGTATCTTCAACACATACGGTCCACGTATGGCAGAAGATGACGGACGCGTCGTTTCCAACTTCATCGTTCAAGCCCTTAGAGGCGATGACATAACCATTTATGGTGATGGTAGCCAGACTCGCAGTTTTCAGTATGTCTCTGATCTTATCAATGGCTTTATGAAGATGGTCAAGACCGAGGATTCCTTTACCGGACCAGTAAATCTTGGTAATCCAGAAGAATACACAGTCAAGCAGCTTGCAGAGACAATCATTAAGCTCACAGGCTCGCACTCTCGTATTGTGCATAAGCCTTTACCACAGGATGATCCGGTAAGAAGGAAACCAATGATTGGTGAAGCTGAAAAACAATTGGGATGGAAACCACAGGTAACATTGGTTAATGGAGCCAATTCAACAATTAAATATTTTTCTAAAACCATTTGCGATTATCGTTTAACTGTATAAAATTCAAGAAATGAAACAGGCGATTTTAATTATTGCTCATAAGAATTTCGAACATTTACTACGTCTAATCAAGTACTTTGATGGAGCATGTGATTTGTATATTCATGTGGACAAGAAGTCATTGTTTACAAAAGATGAGATTGTGGAACTCAAGAACTCAAAAGGAGTACGTGCTGTTTATCAAAAGTACCATTTGAATTGGGGAAGTTTCAACATTCTACGAACAGAAATATTCTTGTTGAAAGAAGCTGTTCGTGATAGAGAACATAAGTTCTATCATTTGATAAGCGGACAAGATTATCCTTTAAAACCATTGAGCCACTTCTTGGATTTTTTTGAAAATACAGAAGACAAAGGGTTTGTTAATTGCCGCCATTTACCCCATCCAGATACGGATGATAACACATTCCATAGATTACAATTCCATTATTTGATGAATTTTTTTGATTTCAAAACAGAAAAAGGTCAAAAGATTATATACAAAATAATGGAAACTCAAAAGAGGTTTGGACTCAAACGTAATATACCAAAACAATTTTGGCATTTGTATTGTGGCTCCGCATGGTTTTCTATTGATGAGGATGTTGCAAAATATTTACTTTTCTATACAAAATATAAGCCATTCTTCTATTACAGAATGTACACAACATTTGTTCCTGAAGAAGCTTACGTTTCAACAGTATTGCTTAACTCTTATCTTGGAAACGAAATTGTATGGAATAATAATTGTAGAGAGATATTATGGAATCGAGATAAAGACATATCGTCTCCACAAGATGCAACACTTAATGATCTTAAAAAAATTATCAGTCGTAAAGAATCATTTTTTGCAAGGAAATTTGATTCTGTAAAAAGTTCTGAAGTTATTGAGCTCTTAGATAAGCATTCATTGTATACACAAGAAATAGCTGAAACTAAGACTGATTTCAATTTCTATCATTTTGACAATGGATTGGTGCATTATTTAATTAAATTCTGTCAACAGCTAAATATAAAAAATGTTATTGATTTTTCTTGTGGTATTGGATGGTACATATCTTTCTTACAGGAAAACAATATAAATTCAATGGGATTTGACGAGAATGAAGATGCAATTAAATTATCAGAGGTGTTATGCAATCATAACAAATACTGCTTTAAAGCAAACATAAATGATAATTTTATAATAAACCAGAATACGGAGTTAAGCATACTGCTTAATACCGATGCACGATATGGTGAGAAAGAAATCATAAAGATAATTTCTAAGATTGCAACATATTCTGATAAGTACATTCTTATTAATACAAAATGCCCAACTTGTAATGTAAATGAGAATGTTGTTGTAGACATATTGAAGACTAAAGGTTTTTATTTAAATATAGTAGGAACTAACTTGTTTAGAGAAAACTCGAGTTTAATAATCCATAAAGAATCTATGTGCTTGTTTGAAAAAATAGCATAGGGAATTATGGTATATAGTGTTTTTTAATTTTATTATTAACAAATTATGAAAAGTATTTTAAAGTATCTTCCTTCGGTGATTCTTGCATCACTTGTCGGAGTTGATTCTGCTTACTTGTTGCGAAACAATGCTTTTCCTCATGAATTGTATGCTTCTGACACAACTCAGAAAGGTAAAAATGGGAAAAACAACGGTAAGAGTAATGACAGTAGTAATGGTGCAAGTAGCAATGGTACAAGTAGTAATGGTACAAGTAGTAATGGTCTCCCAAGTTATGGTAAGTTTGTAAGATGCATTGCGACAGCACGAAAATTTGTTGTCCAAAATGCAGGTGCAAATGGTGAGGTGAAAAAAAAGTACTATGATGTGGAAGTAAATGTTAAAGCTGGTGTATCAGCTGGCTGGTCTGATTGTTATCAGTACTCATGTGCAGTTGATTCTAAGGGATGCTATCCAACATGCCATGATCACGGCTGGGAAGTGATGGCAGTATCTGACCCTCAGCGCAGCGGAATTGACACAGGATGTAATTATAGTGGCGGTTCCTACAAGAACTAACGAAAGATAAATAACCTGTATCTTTAATGTATGGGATTCGAATCCCAATTGTCTAAAAGTAGGTTATAAGTCTTTTCTTAAAAATTACTATTGGTGTAATAATCAAAAAAGAATGCAATTCATTGTCTATGATAATGATCGGTATGCTTATTTATAAAAATCTTTTATAAGAACCTGACATTTCATATCAATTATTATTAATAAAATACATTTATTAGTCTTATAATGATAGCTTCCGAATTTTGATTTTATTACATCAGTAGTAATTGAAAAGTGTTAATTAAAAATATGCATTTTTAAAAGAGATCTTTATTCATATGAGAATAATTAAGTATTTACCATCTTTCATGCTTGTTGCATTATTCGGAGTAGATGCAACATTTTTATTCCAAAATCATGAATTATTGCCAGATTTGCACGCATCAGATATAACTGACCAGAAAGGTAAAAATAGTAGTAAAAACGGTAATGGTTCAGGTAAATCAAGTGATAGCAGTAGTGGAGTGCCAAGTGGTAGTAGGTATATTAAAGTTATTCAGTTGGCGAAAAAATATGTGACACGTGATAAAAATAACAATGTTATTTTTCACGATAATGCAGTAAACTCTGATGGTTATTGGAAGGATTGCTATCGATATGACTGCATTGTTGATAGTGGAGGATGTTATTTGGCATGTTGTCCAGAACCGAATTGGGAAATAGTGACAGATTGGGAACAAACTAAGTCAGGTGTTGATAACGGATGTAATCATAGCGGATGTTCATATAAAAAATAACCGCTATGTTTTCATGGTGATTGTTTTATATTAGCTTATCTCTATTAGACAAAAGCTTGTAAGAGAAAAATGTTGTAACAATAAAATATTGTATTTAATAAAGTTAGTTTCATGAGTTTTTCATCCGTTTTATGTTGTCAACGAATTCTGACTGCTGTATTAATAATATAGGAATATTCAAAATGCCATTCCATTCTGAGTGATAGAACATTTATATCATTTAATTAAGCACCAGAATTCTTGTCGAATCTTGTTATTAACCAGTATTCCTATCATTGATAGCACAAAAATGATATAAAACTCAATGTAAATTATAATAAATGATTATGAAAAAAACAATAATCTTATGGCTATGTTTATTTACTCTTTTCGGATGTGAAAGAGTAAATAAGGATGCGAATGCATTCAAGTATAACATACCAATTGAAAACATTAAAGAAACAGTTGGATATGAAGATCTAATTGATACACTAACTTATATTGCATTGGAAAAAAATGAGAATGCAATAATTGGAGACATCAAAGATTTAATTGTAGCCAATAACAAAATATATGTTTCTGATAACAATGGAGTGTATGTTTTTGACATAAATGGTAAGCATTTATACTCTATTAATCGAAAAGGACACTCTAAAAGTGAGTTTACTTTCATAAATTCAATAAATATATCAGATAACATTCTCTTTTTGTATGACAATTCTCAAAACAAATTGTTATGTTTTGACGCTCAAGATGGTAAATTTATAAACAGTATAGTTCTACCATGGAGAGCGGGTAAAGTGTACGGAGATAGAAATTATTTGTACGTTGATTTTGCTGGATGGCCAACAGACATTGCACCTAATGGAGAAAGAATTGCTGTCGTAAATAAGGAGAATATTGAAAAAGCTGATTTTGCTGTTTTTGATGATGAAGAATTTAAGGTTCCAATTGAGGGAACATGTAAACTTATGTCTGATGGTATTGCTATGACATCTTACTATAATTGTAAATGTTGGATAGTTAACTCAGATGGTGTTCATTCATATATAAATATAGAAAGGACATCAGACAAGATTATGTCAAAAGAGATGCTTAAAGAGATTGTTACTACACATCAACTGTCGACGAATGACGATTCGTCTTATATATATGGATTGAGCAATGTCTGCGAAACTAACAAGAATATCACGGGTAGAATGTTTAGCGGTAATAATGCTTTTAACTTTGTTTTTTACAAACAGGATAATGCTGTTATCAGTTATAAAAAAATTACATATAAAAACTCGCAGTTTATACTTCCTCCTTCAATTACTTCGGATGACGAATATTGCTATAGCGTTTTGTCATCTGTAGAAATAGACTATATAAAAAATATGGAGCAATCACAATCCTTGTCGTTTCCCAAAACAATCGATTCGGATGGAAATCCTATAATAATCCAGTATAGATTTAAAATGAAATGAAAAAGGGAGTTTTATATTCGTTGATAATACTTGTTTCTGCGATAAACATATTCCTTCTTTATAAAATAAATAAGGGAAATGAGGTTTTAGAAGATAAAGAGAATTATTGTTTGTATCGTGACCGAAATCTTTTAAGTGAAATTGAAAATCTAAATTATAAAGCTCCATTAAAGATGGTATCAAGCGACAGCGATACGCATATAGTGCTGAGATATAATGAAAATTCTTGTTCACAATGTGTTTTTGAGGCCGAGGCTTTATTGGAAGAAATATTTGGAAAGAAAGATATGTGTATTGTTGGTCCAATTGGTATTCCATTAAAAATCCCATCAATCCAAGTCTATGAGTATGACAATTTATTTTCTCCAATGGATTCAATCTTCACACCTTATATGTGTGTTATCAATAGTGATGCCCGCATTATATTTACATTGAGGTTACATCCAGAAGATCTTGAACATAACAAAAAAATCTTACTATCTTTGAAATCCTCATTTGATAATGTGAAATAAGAGCTATTTCTATCTTAAAAATAAAGGATTTCCGTCTTATAGATGTGCGATATTGTTTTAAATAATGGTCAGAAATCATTAATCAACATTGTATGTACTTAGTTATCGGATGTTAATGAAGAAATTGGCAATATATGTTTTGTTGTATATCCAATAAGTTCTTCGTTAACTATCCGTTAACTACGGCGATTTTTACGAATGATAAGTTGGATTTATTTATTATGTAAAAATGTAATTTGTGAATAAAATGAATAAAAAAACATTAGTAATTTCAATAAGTCTTGTATTTTTTATATTCTTTTTCTTTTTTGTTTTTTCGCAAAAAAATATTATCCCTCAAACAAGTGTTGATGTTTTAGAAAAGGACTCTATTCTAAATTTTGGTATGATAGATATTACCCAAAATAAAGAGTATGAAGTGTCATTCCACGTAAAAAATAGAACTTGGGCACCATTAATTATAGAAAAAATTATACCTTCATGTGAATGTATTAAGGTAAAATGTAACTCTAAATATGCTTTAAAAAATGATATGGTGGAAATCTCAGTAATATACAAGCCTGAGAAAATAAAAAGTGGAGAATTCTACAGAGAGGTTGAGGTATATGGGAACTTTGCATCACCAATTTATCTTTCTGTACGAGGTGAAATACAAGACAAACAATGAAAATAAAGACATTTAGCTTCTTATTTGTATTTTTGATAATGATACTATACACTAACATTCACACGTATGATATCGTATCAAATAGTATGAGCCCAACCCTAATAAAAGGTGACGTTGTTTTATGTGATTTTGTTTATGATTTTTCCTGTATATATTGTAATGATATTGTTTTTTTTAATGGAGTAAAAAATGATACAGATGTGAAATATGTCAAGAGAATCAAATATATTTATGACCATAATTCATCAAAAAAATATTATATGCAGGGAGACAATACAAACAATTCATATGATAGTCGTTCTTTTGGATGGATTTCTCGCTCTCAAATCATAGGAAAAGTTAAACTTATTCTTTGGTCATGGGATGAGAAAAATAACAAGTTACGAACTGATAGAATATTGAAAAAAGTAGATTAGTTATTTATTAATGAGATACGATTATCTAATAGTTGGCTCTGGGTTGTATGGAGCTACATTCGCATATTGCGCTAAGCAAGCAGGAAAATCAGTTGTGGTAATTGATTCTCGCTCCCATGTTGGGGGAAACGTGTATCAGGAGAATGTGGAGGGCATAAACGTACACAAGTACGGCCCCCACATTTTCCATACATCCAACGAAGATGTGTGGAAGTTCGTAAATCGGTTTACCAAGTTCAATCACTTTGAGTTGCACACTATTGCAAACTACAAAGGAGAACTATACAACCTGCCATTTAACATGAATACTTTCCATCTGATGTGGGGAATACGCACACCAGAAGAAGCGGAGGATAAGATTAAAGAGGAAAAGCGGAAAGCAAAGGAACTATTGAAGTTTGACGAGCCTCGTAATCTTGAAGAACAGGCATTGTCTCTTGTTGGACGAGATATATACGAAAAGCTAATCAAAGAATACACGGAAAAGCAATGGGGACGTGAGTGTAAGGACTTGCCATCATTCATTATTCGCCGTCTTCCTGTGAGGTTCACATACGACAACAACTATTTCAACGACATCTATCAAGGTATTCCGATTGATGGATATAACAAGATGATTGAAAAGATGCTTGATGGCGTGGATGTAATGCTCAATACTAATTTCTTTGACGATAATAAGGATAAGCCTAACAACAAGAACTGGAGGAACTTTGCAGACAAGTTGGTATATACTGGCAAGATTGACGATTTCTTTGGTAATTGCTATGGCAATCTTGATTATCGTACAGTAAGGTTTGAAACAGAGATAATCAATAAGCCAAATTATCAAGGTGTAGCTATTATGAACTTTACTTCGCATGATGCTCCATATACACGTATCATGGAGCATAAGCATTTTGAAAAGTTTGGCAATGAGGTTTATGATAATCCAAAGACTATCATCACTCGTGAATACTCTGTAGAATACGAAGCTGGCATGGAACCATATTATCCTATCAATAACGACAGGAACATGGAACTATATGCAAAATATAAGGTTCTGGCAGACAAGGAAACCGATGTTATCTTTGGCGGTCGTTTAGCCGAATACAAGTATTATGACATGGCTCCTACAATCGAGAACGCTCTTATGGCATGTTCTTTCTTTCAGAAACAAGAAGGAATAAATAGGGCAGACAAATGATAATTCCACACAAGAAATGTAGGACAAAACGATACTGCACCAAGATTCGGAAATACTATGACGGCATTGAATAAATGGCAAACCGAAGAAATCCCGAAGGATTCCCGAAGGAAAAACGATGAAAAAAAGTGCCAAATCTCTTTCGAGATTACGTATATAATGTACCAAATGTGGCTGTCTGGAGTTTAATTCTATCTCAAATGCAGCTACCAGAAATTAGGACAAAAGCAACCTGTAATATTTTGAACTTGTAATCAAATTCAGGTGTTAAATGTTCATCACTAATCTGTATTATTCATACAGGAGTTGACAATTATAAGTTAAAACAGGTACTATAATTAGAGATTCACAAATAAACGACTTCCGAACCTATGTCCTTATCTTAGTTTTATGTCCAACAACATAACAAGAGTGTATTTCTTGATAGGAATTATTCGCTAACTTTGTTGGCACAGATACGAAGTGTAGAAGGCATTGACTTCAACAACGTAGGACTGAATGATACGGAGACTAACCTAAAATAATGGTCTTATCGAATCCTATGTTTTGCTCAAGTTGAGTAATTGTTATTCTATACTTACGGTCAATAATCAATTAACCTGTCAGATAACCTGATAAAAAAGTAGAAAGGAAACATGAAGTACACAACAGAAAGTAAAGTGGAAGAGTATTTCAAGACTCTTGACCCTACCTTTGTGGAGAACTTGAAACAGTGTAAGACACAAGTGCTTACCGTGGAGAACTATGTGGTGTTGGGACAACTGACAGCACTCAGGTTCATTGAATGGGTTGGCAATAACCCTGGTGGCGTGGTGGCTCTGCCTACTGGCAAGACACCAGAATTCTTCATCAAATGGATGCAGTATTACATTGAGAACTGGGAACATGAGGCTAAGCACGGCATCATTGGAAAGCTGGGACTGAAGAAACCAGATTTTGCATCTTTGCATTTCTTCCAACTGGACGAGTTTTTCCCAATCAATCCAGAGCATGAACGTTCATTCCGCTATTTCGTCAAGAAATACTACATTGAACTTCTCGGCTTTGATCCAGAAAAGACGCATCTAATCAACACGTATTTTCTCAATGAGAAGGAACAGGAAATGCTCGGTGGTGCAAAGAACATGAGCGAGGTGTTCGTGGATGGTGTGGTGGACCTGACTCTCCGTATGCGAATAGCCAACAACAAAGAAGAACTGTATCAGCAACGTGCAATACGCTTGTTTGATGAGTTCTGCACACAGTATGAAGAGAAGATACGTTCACTTGGCGGTATTGGTTTCTTCCTTGGAGGCATAGGTCCAGATGGTCATATCGCATTCAACGTAAAAGGGTCAAGTCCGTTCTCACATACACGTCTCACAGGCATCAACTATGAGACACAGGCTGCTGCTGCAGGTGACCTTGGCGGTATCACACTCGTAAGGAAGAAAGCCGTAATCACTATGGGACTTGAGACGATTACATACAACCCTGATTGTGTAGCAATAATAATTGCTGCTGGACAGTCTAAGGCAAAGGTTGTGGCAGGTTCCGTACTCAATGCACCTACACAAGAGTACCCGGCAACATGCTTGCAGAAACTGCCTAATGCACGTTTCTTTATTACTGCTGCATCAGCTGACGTTCTCTCTGAAAATCGCAATGCCATTCCTCGACCAAGTGCAGATGAGGTAAAGGCAAAGATAGAAAAGGGACTTGTCATGCCCGTTGACCAGACAATACTTCACACAGGACCGCATCATGATGACATAGAGTTGGCATACTTCCCTTATATACATCATCTTGTACGTTCTAAGAATATCAAGAATCATTTTGCATATTGCACAAGCGGCTACACATCTGTTACTACAGATTATCTCAAGAGCGTATATGAACATATCCTTGAACGCATAAATCCTCAGCTTGCATACTTGAAGGACCAGAACATCACTTCCCTATTCTCTACTTCGTATGAGGATGACATTACGCTCTACTTACGTGGTGTTGCAACATTGGATAGTGCGAAACAGGACTTTGCCATTGCGCGTCGCCTTGCACGCAAGTGGGTATCATGCCGTAGTCTCAAGAGCGACTACGAGTTATCTTCGTTCGTCACTGGTCAACTGGAGACCATCAACGCCCTTGAAGCAGGAAGACGTGAACCTGAGGACTTCCATCTTGCCAAGGGATGGTTACGTGAGATAGAGGCAGAACTCGTGTGGGCACACTTCGGTATAGGAACAGACAACGTGAACCATTTGCACCTACCATTCTATAGCGATGACATTTTCCCTCATTATCCTGACTTCGAGCACGACGTAAAGCCAGTATATGAACTGCTTGAGAGGGTGAAGCCTACCATCGTGAGCCTTGCACTCGACCCTGAGGGCAGTGGACCTGACACACATTTCAAGACGCTTATTGCACTTAGTGAGGCGATAGACAAGTATCATGCAGAGCATCCTGACGTGCCACTCCATATATGGGGCTACCGTAACGTGTGGTCACGCTACAATGTGAACGATGTGAATACAATCATCCCTGTATCACTCAATTCATTTGCTGTGCTGAAGAATATGTTCGACACATGCTATCTGAGCCAGCGTTCTGCCGACTTCCCAAGTTACGAGTATGACGGTCCATTCAGTGAACTTGCTCAGAAGGTATGGGTTGACCAACATTCTGACCTATGCCGTATTGTGGGTGAAGACTATTTCTATGGTTCAGACAACCTCATGCTACGTCGCACGTATGGTGCAATCTATCTAAAAGATATGACCTACGATGAGTTCCATGAATACATGATTCCTGTAAAGAAACTGCTTGAAACAAAACAAGCACTTTCTCCTGCGCTCTGATTCATCACATGTTTCTCATGAAGCATGAGTATAGATACACAAAATGGCAACGATTCACATCGTTGCCATTTTTATTTTCCATAACCCCTAATACTATTAAAATTAACCCAAATCTTGTTATTACACGCTCTTTAACGTGTGAAAATCATTAATAACCAAATCTAATTATACCTTTGAAAAGTCGTTTTAGGAAGATGTCAGTGTGGTACAGGGTATGGAAATTCCCAATAATATTCCACCTGATTATTCATTTTTTCAGTTGCAAAGATATACATTATTATCAATATAGACTTGCACAATCGATGCAAACTTGTTTCATTTCAATCTTATCTTGTTCCACTATTGCATAACTAAATGAAAAACAGGCGATGTGTCACAAAAGTGACACATCGCCTTGCTCTTATTGTACAAATATTCAGTCTATATATGTTCACTACGATATGCACTTGGAGTGATACCGAAGTAGTTTGTAAAATTGCGATAGAAGGTTGTACGGCTTAATATTCCGCTCTCACTGGCTATTGCCTCAAGTGTGTATTCTGGATTGTTCTTGATAAGTTGAGCTGCGTACTCCATTCTCATCTTCAGGATGAACTTTGATATGCTCAAACCTGTCTGACGTTCAAAGTCACTGAAGAAACTTGAACGATGAATGTTCAGTTCTGTCAGCAAGGCATTTCTGTCGAAATCTGGATTCGTAAACAGATGACGCGTAGTAAGCTCATGCAGATACCTGGAGACATCTTCATTAAAACAGTATTTATCGTCTGTTATTTCTTGCTTCTTGTCGTCATTTACTGTGTCAGACTTCTTGTGGTCTTCTTCCTTAGTTGTATATTTCTCCATGAGTAACGTCTTGTACTCAAGCATCTTGTCAAGATTGGCAGCAAGTGCCTTGTTGCTCTTTGAAATAATGACATTGCGATGTATGAAATAGGAACATGTACCAAGGATGATAAGGAAAAGGAGGAAACCTATGGATATATGATATCGTAGTGCCGTAATTTTCTTTTCCTGCTGTGTCGTCTTGTACAGGTGATCCATCTCGACATTTATCTCTCTCATGTCATTTTCATTACCAGCATAGTTCAAGGAGTCATAGTGTGTATTCAGTTCTTTCTGACAATAGAATGCTTCCTCCCAAAGGTTGGCATGCATGTAGATGTCAACCTTCAGACTCTGACACTCAAGATAAGGAAGTGTATTTGCCAGTTCAAGTGCTTCATCCGTTTTGCCATCTATTGCAAGGCGTTGTGCAAGGATGTTTGTCTTGACATTTGGGTAGATTGCCACATAACTTCCAAGTTGTGAAGGATTGATTGTGTCAATCTTGTTGTAACATTCGTAGAACTTATCCTTCTGATTTGCTTTAAAATATACGCTTGCCAACACAGATATGCTACGGATATCCAAAGGGTCTTTTGCTATTAGGTCAAGACAGCCACGTTCTGCTTCTTCATAATTGCCGAGATAATAGTTCTCCTGAGCAATATCCTGACGACAATAATTTCGATACTCATTAAATTCCACACCCAAACCATTCAAGGTTCTGTCTGCTTCCTTGAATGCCAAGAGTGCCTGATGGTATAAGCCCATCTTTTCGTATATATTTCCTATACTATGATAACCCGTGAACAATCCCATCGGATGTTTGTATTCCTTTGCCTTATCGACAAGGAAACGTGAATATTTCATCGCCGAGTAGTTCCTTCCCATATTTAATAGGAACGTTACACGGTTTAATGCCTCTGCGAAGTATGTGTCGTAGTATTTGTGCTTGTCTGCCAGTTCCAGCGTTACGTCGTTATTGGCAAAGAACTGTACAGAATCATTGTTGACAAACGCATGGTAATTGCGAATCATGGAGGCAAGCATAAGGAAACGGTCATCATCCTTGTCCTTTGAATACATTTCAATTGTATCTGCCACGCCTAACACCCAGTCGCACATTATATGATTACATGCATCTTCGAATTTGTTCTTAAGTGCAGAAGGTAACTCGTCTATTATAGGTTGAGCCCCGTTTGCCGATGTTTTTACAGGCACTAATACTAATAAAAGGGTGATTAGTACAGTTGTTCTTAATAGTAGTTTCATGCTCTTGATAGTTGTATCTAATAAGTTAGAAGAGTCTCTTACTCTTATTTTATGTATTGTAGAATTGAATTTTTCTGTAGTGTTATGTATGCGATAGAAACCATTAATCCTCACATTACTAAGTATGAAAAAAGTAATGTTGAGTCTCTATTTCTTTCTGTTCACCAGTCGTACACCAGAGAATACGAGCACTACGGCAAGTGCCTGACTCCATCCGAAGATGCCAAGTCCAAGACAAACACTCACGATGCACGCTATGATTGGCTGAACGTAGTTGTACATTGCCACAACGGTAGGACGTAGTATCTTCTGTGCCCGAATGGAACATATGTATGCGAGAAATGTTCCACCTACCACCACGAATGTTGTTTCCATATATGTCACGATACTTATCTCCGTCCATGGAAGGTGTACAACATTCATGAATGTAAATGGCGTTATGACCATAGCGGCAAAAGTAATCATCCACTTCATGCACGTTATGACGCTGTACTTCTGTATCAACGACTTGAAAAAAGTCAGATAGACAGCATAACTGCATTGTGCCATGATGCAAAGTATATCGCCAAACAGGACTCCGCCTTTAGCCACACCTTGTGTACTTCCTATTATTAGGAGGCAAGCACCTGAAGCTCCGAGAGAGACACCCAACAGCTTTCTGGCTGTTATGGCATCATGAAGGAACAGAGCCGAGAGCACAAGAGTTATTATCGGCATTGTCGTTGTCATAATACTTGCGTTGACAGGTGAAGTAATGCTCAATCCTACCGTATAGCAACATTGGTTACAGACGATGGCAAACATTCCAGCAAGGAAGAAACGGAGATAATCCTTACGTTCCACCTTTTCTGTCTTGACGAATAATGATGCGAGCCAAAAACATATTGCTCCACCGACAACACGGAAGGTGACCATCTCTATACCCGATATTCCATGAGTCATCGCATCTTTTCCTAATGGTGCCATAAGTCCCCACATGGAACATGCACCTATCATGCACAAATGACCAAGGAGTTGTATCTTGTCATTCTTTTTCAACCAATTCATCCTAAAAGCATCTTTTGTTTTTGTTAGAAGAAGAGGTAAACGCCAAAGTTTATCATTATTCCTCTTAATCTGGACTTACTGTATGAACCGAGAACGCTTCGTACATTCTCTTTTGACTCTGTACCATTCATGGTGTTATACACGATAGCGTTGTCCGCATCGGTGACACCATTGTTCTCGTTGTATTTTAATAAATCATCCATGGCACTCTGGTATGTTGCACCAAGAGTTATCCATCCAGATTTAATCTTTGTCGAAAATTTCCAGTCAAGACCTAATCTTACGAATGGAACAGGAACGAAACTGTTTACTTTGATATCCTTTGTCGTATTGGCATTTCTCAGGTATGTCATGCCAAATCCGTTGTTTCCCCATGCTCCATCAAGGACTATGTCTCCGTATTGTCCGTACCTGCCTTTAACGTTTGCATCGCCATACATATCGTCCATCTTCATGGATGTAAGCATCATACCGTTCATGCCTAAGTCTGCATACAAGCCGAAATCCTTGTAAAGTCGGAGACGTTCCCTAAATGCGAGTGACATGGTGAAGGAATAGCCAACAGACTTCTGACACATTTTCAAGTCGTGGTATTCACGAGTGTATGTATCGCCATCAATATCCTGATTAGTTGTGAAACTATACATCGGTGCAATGTAATCGTTTGCTATGGAAATCCTTGAACCTCCTGCACCCAATACTATGGCAGATTCTGTTCTTTTACTTTTTGCAATCACGCCTTCAAGTTCAAGAAGCAGATTGGTATTATGCATCTCTTTTAACTTCAGATTGGCATCATTTGTCTCAAACTTAGAGTCATTGTCTATGTTTGTCTCAAAGCGTACACCAAGTCTTGTGTCCTTGAAACAGAAGAATGGATGCTGCTTGTCTTGTGCAACGGCTCTTGTTGCAAGACAAATCATTCCAATCAGAAGGGATAACATTATGTATGTGTTACTCTTTTTCTTCATAATTCATCTTGCTTTATTTGAGTATTGTCTTCCTTACCGTACCATCGGACATAAAGACAATTACAAAACCGTGAGTTGCTTGACTTACACGTCCGTTACCATCATACTTGCGCACCTCCGTAACTTCTTCCGCTGGTTCTTCGCCATTCATGAAGCACTTGTCACTGACAACTTCTCCTTGCGAGGTTGTGACAGAAGCATACACATAAAAATGATTATCGACGTCTGCAAGTTCCTCTTTTGTAAATATATCATAGAGGTATGAGTGTGATGCCTTACGTCCTATCTTGGTGTGTTCAACGACCGTACCATCCTCACGCTCATATCCATATACAAGTCCGTAGGTGCTTGTACCCAAGTATGGGTCGTTATTATCAATGGATGCTATTACAGTTCCACTGTTTCCATTACCCTTCTTTGTAAGACTCAGAGGTTTCAATGGACGAAGATGCACTGTGAGGTTGAGCAATATACTGTCACTATACCATATTGAATCAGGAGAATAGTTTTCACCTATATATAAGTTTTCAATCCTTGCGTAGAGAGACAAATGACATTCTGTATTGTCAACATCGTTTCTTATCGAATCTGGTATTGTAACCTTGTATCTACAAGTGACAATATTATCATCCTTACTGCTTATCGAGGTGCTGTCAATGAAAGCCACCCAACTGTCGTCTGACTCGTAGCCACCATCAACCTTGTAACTGATTGTTATTTCGTCACCCTCATTACAAATGATGCTTTGGACATCCTTCGTGTTTACTCCGTTGATGTCTTTTCCGTTTATGTTGCAGAGTTCTGCCACAGGCTTTTTCCATACCTCAAATACTGGGTATTGTACGCCATGGTAATAACCAGAATAATTGTTTCCATTGAGGACAGAGATGCGATACTTGAATTGCGTATGCTCATCAACATACTTGCAGATGTTGTTTATCTCTTCTATCGTATAATCCTGTGTAAGCCCATAGTCCTGACATGTGATTGTCCAGCCATCCTTTATTCCACCTGTGTAGAATAAGTCAAATCCAGCCGTCCTTCCACTATATGTTTCTACGTGCTCGTGCAATCCAGCTTCAGGAATTGGATAGACAATACATTCTATCGGATACTCATCCTCAAATGCTTCTTCACGATAAGGCAACTTGTTACGCACCTTTATCGTATAAAAATGTGAGATGCCCTCTCCTGAGCCTTCCTCCTCAGAGAATCTGTATTTGAACACATTGCCTAACCCTGCTCTGAGAGTCGTGTCAGCCACACTCCATTCCCAATATGATTCGTCCTTAGATACAGACGGAACACTAAGTCTGAGTACATGTGTTGAATATGTACCTATACGTAGAATACCCCCTGGCTGACTATCCTTGTTGTTTAATTGTATGGCAGTATAGCCTCTGTCGTCGTCATAGTTGACACAGCAACGGAGTATCACACTAATGTATGGCTTAGGGAAAACCCTTATATGAAAAATCTTCGTAGTATCAAGCAGACATTCTGAACTTTCAAGATTGAGTTTCTTTATGTTTACAGAGATACTGTAGGTTTTCACCTCGTTCGTACTTGGATTAGGCGGTGCAAAAGTGAAAGAACCATTCTCGCCAAAGTCCTTGGCGTATATCACATCATCGCCACTTATCACTATGTCCCAGAAGATGTTATTCTCTTCTTCTCTTGTAATCTTGTTTACTATCTTGGCAGTCTCATCGGCATATATATCAATAGTGTCACCCTCCTGAAAATGTATTTCTGAAACAGGAAAAGTTGTCTGTGCATTTATTTCAAATGCAACAGACAACATTAACATTATTATGTATATAAGCCTTAACTTCATATAGTATAATCAATCTCTATTCTTTTCTTACTTTTTTTACTTTAATTGATTAGATAAGCTTTTCCTCGTAAGCGTTATTGATTGCGTTAAGCGCATTCTGTGAACGTGGGAAACCAATCCATGGAAGCATAGCCGTTACGGCAGCAACCATCTCTTCCTTGCTTGTACCTACGTTCTTGTTAGCCACGGCGTGTGACTGCATCTGTAGGTCGCATCCACCCATTGAAGCGAGGAGACAGAACGTGAATAGCTCACGATGTTGGAGGTCGATGCCAGTACGAGTGTAGAAGTCACCGAAACAATAGCCTTCAAGGAACTCCACCATGTGTTCCTGTCCCTTTGGAGATGTAGCAAGCATATTATCTACCGTACCTTTTCCAAAGATAGTGTCAATCACTTCCTTTCCCTTCTGCACACGGTCTTCGCGTGTTGTAGTGGAATGGTCATTAAGTGGAAGGCGTATGTCATTGTCGGCAAACACCTCGTTCATGACAGGTATATAGTCAACTACACGTGAAAATCCCACGAATGGAACAGCCTGATAAAGTATCTCGCGTATTGCGCTTGGTTTAATACCTACGTTGAGGCAGGCATCTACGTGAAGACGGAACTCAGTCTTTGCGCCACAACCTATGGTTGATGCAAGAATACACATCACTCGTGTCTGCTCAAGTACAGGTCCTTCTGTAAGCTTGAGTGACTCGTCAAAAGCAAAGTTATCGAACACCTGAGTCAATTCAGGATCGTTGTGAAGCGTATTAACTTGGTTGCGATAAGAGAAGAGTTTCTTTATTTCCTTGTGAGCTCTCTCTGTAATTTTGATTTCTTTCATAGCGTCTGGTATTAATATTATATGCGCAAAGATAAAGAAAAACTTTTCAAAACGCCAAGGATTTTATAAGTTTTTGAGTTTTTAAGTTTGTAAGTTCTTAAGTTCTTTAAGTTTTTAGGTTTTTAAGTTTTTGAGTTTTTAAGTTTGTAAGTTCTTAAGTTCTTTAAGTTCTTGGGTTCTTGAGTTTTTAAGTTTGTGCTTTTATCTTGTCCCAGCACGTATTCCCCAAAACAAGAAAAACAGAATTCTTAAAATCTACAAATTTATAAATCTCCTTATAATAAGAACTAAAAAACTTACAAACTTAAGAACTAAAAAATTCACAAACTTAAAAACTTAAAAACTTAAAAACCTACAAACTCATCTTCGCAAGGAATTCCTCTGCTCTCTGAAGGTCCTCAGGAGTGTCTATTCCTATTGTCTCTATCTCGCTGATACCGACCTTTATCTTGTAGCCGTTCTCAAGCCAGCGCAACTGCTCAAGGCTCTCTGTCTTCTCCAGTTCACCCTGTGGAAGGGCTGTTATCTGGCGGAGTACGTCTGAGCGGTAGGCATAGAGTCCGATGTGCTTGTAGTATGTGTGACCAGCAAGCCACTCGCTCTTGTCCTTGCCACGAGTATAAGGAATGATACTGCGGCTAAAGTAAAGAGCCTCCATCTTGTTGTTCACGACAACCTTTGGTGAATTGACGTTCTCAAGAGCGTCAAACCCATCCTTTGGAGTGAAAGGCTTCACGAGTGTGGCAATATCCACGCTTGCATCGTCAAAGCAGTCACGTACGGCATACAACTGTTGTGCCTGAATGAATGGCTCGTCACCTTGTATGTTGACAACCACGTCATACTTGTCTGCTCCCACCTTGGTAAGAGCCTCATAGCAACGATCAGTACCAGAACGATGCTCAGTACTTGTCATAACTACCTTACCGCCAAAAGCTTTGACGGCACTCTCGATGCGCTCGTCATCTGTTGCAACAACCACGTCGTCAAGAACGCCCTCCACCTGACGGTAAACACGCTCTATAACTGTCTTGCCACCAAGCATAGCTAAAGGCTTGGCAGGAAAACGTGTTGATGCA
>JAEEGL013658534.1_pt1 | contig 21394 bp, 19 predicted proteins | sample 9134231 | NCBI WGS metagenome assembly JAEEGL01 (sample SAMN16246548, study PRJNA631951) | gut metagenome | biome: gut microbiome; feature: rumen; material: fiber-attached | host: Bos | place: Iran: Karaj | collected 2018-10
GCAATATCGGGCAGGATCTTCTCCCCGCCGTTCTCTGTTCTGGTCGGGATCTCCCATTTTTCCAGGATATTGCCGGCAGCATCAAAAAGACCGAGCTTTACGGTCGTACCGCCAATATCCACGCCTACTACTCTTTTTTCCATGTTCTGTTTCCTCTTATGATTTATTGATCTGTTTTAAGGCCGATCAGTCCTCTTCATTCTTACGGTTTGCAAGCGAATTCTGCACACGTGCGTAAAGTTCCTTCGCCGCATTGTACCCCATCTTCTTCTGACGGTGGTTAACAGCCGCCGACTCACAGATCACAGCGAGATTACGGCCGGGACGAATCGGGATATTATGGCACACGATCTTATTGCCGAGATACTCTGTATACTCTTCCTGCAGGCCGAGACGATCGTATTCCTTATCCTTGTCCCACTCCTCGAGTCTGATAACAAGATCCACGCTCTGTGTATCGCGCACGCTTGATGCACCGAACAATGCCTTCACATCCACAATGCCGATCCCTCGAAGCTCGATAAAATTCTTCGTCACGTCCGGCGCAGAGCCGATGATCGTCTCATCACTGACTTTACGAAGCTCAACTACGTCATCTGTCACAAGACGGTGCCCACGCTTGATCAGTTCAAGCGCCGCCTCGGACTTACCGATACCGCTCTCACCCGTGATCAGCACACCCTCACCGTAGACATCCATCAGAACACCATGCACGGAAATGCAGGGCGCAAGCTGCACATTCAGCCAGCGGATGATCTCTGCCATAAACGAGGATGTCGATTTCTTGGAGACAAAAACCGGTACATTGTGCTTGGTCGCCATCTCGATCATCATCGGATCAGGCTCAAGTTCACGGCAGTACACGATCGCCGGAATGTTGTACGTCAGGAAATCATCGTACACTTTCTTCCTGCTCTTCTTGTCGAGACTTGCCATATAACTGTATTCCACGAAGCCGATGATCTGGATACGCGATTCTTCAAAGTGTTCAAAATACCCAGTCATCTGGATCGCCGGTCTGTTGATATCCGGCTGTGTGATCTTGATCTTTGAGATATCCACATCAGGCGTACGGATTTCCAATTTCATTTTTTCAATAACTTTGGACAGTTTTACAGTTGCCATGAAATCTCTCCTCCATATTATATTCTTGTGAAAACGTACCGAAATTCACGTTTATTCTATCATAGATAGTTACTCGTCGCAATTTGCGCCATGGAAGAAACGGTAGATCTCTTCCGCCGCGCGGGCATTGATCTCGGGCACCGCAGAGAGCGCATCCACATCTGCCTCACGGATCTCTTCGATCGAGTTAAAATGCCGCATCAGTGCGCGCCTTCTCGCAGGGCCGACACCCGGGATCTCATCGAGCACACTCTTTACCTGACTCTTGGAGCGCAGCGATCTGTGATACTCGATCGCAAAACGGTGCGCCTCGTCCTGGATTCGTGTGATCAACTTAAACCCTTCCGATGTATGCGCGATCCCGATCTCTTCATTGTGAAAATAGAGCCCGCGCGTGCGATGGTCATCATCCTTGACCATGCCGCAGACCGGAATGGATAAGCCAAGCTCCTCCAGCACCTGCAACGCGATATTCACCTGTCCCTTGCCGCCATCCATCAGGATCAGATCAGGGAATTTGGAGAACTTTCCATATGTCTCTTCGAGGTCACGCTCGGCAAGCTCGCCCTTTTCCTCCATACCGTGAACAAAACGCCTCGTCAGCACTTCACGCATGCACGCATAATCGTCCGGTCCCGTCACCGACTTGATCCGGAATTTACGATAGTCGCTCCGCTTCGGCTTTCCTTTTTCAAAAACAACCATCGACCCGACATTGGCAAAGCCGCTGATATTCGAAATATCGAACGCTTCCATTCTGGATAGATGTGATAATCCCAGAAGTGATGCGATCTCCTTTGCCGCGCCGATCGTACGTCCTTCTTCTCGTTTGATACGCTCCTTGTCCCGCTCTAAAACAAGCTTTGCATTTTGCGCCGCCAGTTCAACAAGCTTCTCCTTATCGCCGATCTTCGGAACGCGGATATACGTTCTGCTGCCACGCTTCTTCGTAAGCCACTCTTCGATGAGTGCCAGGTCCGCCGGCTCATACTGCAGGATCAGTTCCCGCGGGATGAATGGCGTCCCGGAGTAGAACTGCTTGATAAAACCGTCCAAGATCTCCGGTTTTTCCACATCCGACACGTGTGTCATATAGAAGTGTTCGCGCCCGATCATGCGACCGCCTCTGACAAAAAACGCCTGCACCACCGCATCATCATCTGCCTTGTAAAGCGCAATGATATCCTTATCCTCGCAATCGGCATCCGTGATCTTCTGTTTCTGTGCCACCTGGTTGACGCTTGCAAGAAGATCGCGGTAACGGATCGCCTCTTCGTAATCCATGCGTTCGGACGCATCATTCATCTTCTCTGTGAGGTCACGAATGATTGGCGTATAGTCGCCGTTTAAGAATCGGAGCGCCAGTTCAACACGCTCTGCATACTCCTCTTCCGATACATTTCCGGTGCAGGGCGCCGTACACTGCCCGATATGATGATTCAGGCACGGCCTGTCCGCTCCGAAGTCACGCGGGAACTTCTTATTACAGGTCCGCAAACGATACAGTTTGTTGATGAGCTCAATCGTATCCTTTACCGATGCCGCACTCGTGTAGGGTCCGAAGTAGCGCGAACGGTCTTTCTTCATCTCCCTTGAAAACGCGATCCGCGGATACGCCTCTCCGAGCGTAACCTTGATATACGGATATGTTTTATCATCTTTTAACAGCGTATTGTATTTAGGCCTGTGCTCCTTGATCAAATTGTTTTCGAGAACCAGCGCTTCCAGTTCGGAGTCCGTTACGATGTATTCGAAATGATCGATGAGTGCGACCATCTTGTCGATCTGCGGGCCGCGCCCGATATTGGCACGAAAATAAGAGCGCACGCGATTATGAAGGTTGACCGCCTTCCCCACATACAGGATCGCATCCGCTGCATCATGCATAATATATACGCCGGGTTTATTCGGAAGTTTTTTCAGTTCCTCTTCAAAGTTAAACATAGACACTCCAAAGCGCTGCATTCGAAGCACTTGTATACTTCTCATTATATACGAAAAAACTGCTGCACAGTATAGCGGGTGCAGCAGTTATCTTTTTTATTCTTCAGGCTGTTCTTCCGGCTTCGGTTCAGACGCTTCTTCCGGCTTCTCTTCCTGTTTCGGTTCAGACGCTTCTTCCGACTTCTCCTCCTGCTTCGGTTCAGCCGTCTCTTCCGGCTTCTCCTCCTGCTTCGGTTCGGCCGCCTCTTCCGGCTTCTCTTCCGGTTCCGGGATCCCCTTGATCTCACGGTAGATCCGCATGAACTCTTTGCCGGTAATGGTCTCTTTCTGAATCAGGAATTCAGCAAGCTTATCCATCGCTTCGCGGTTTTCGTTGAGGAGGCGCTTTGCTTCTTCGTAGCTCTCCTTCAGGATTCTCATCACTTCCGCATCGATCTGAGCTGCCGTACCGTCACTGCAATTCAGGACTGTTCTTCCTTCGAGGTATTTACTTTCAACAGACTCAAGACTGATCAGACCGAACTTCTCACTCATGCCGTACTGGGTGACCATGCTTCTCGCAATGCCTGTCGCCTTCTCGATATCGTTGGCTGCGCCGGTCGTTACGGTATCAAACATGATCTCTTCGGCAGCGCGTCCGCCGAGAAGGCTGACAAGAAGATCCTGCAGCTCTGCCTGCGAATTGAGATATTTCTCCTCTTCCGGCACCTGCATGACGTAACCGAGTGCACCCATCGTCCGCGGGACGATCGTGATCTTCTGCACGGGTTCGGAATTCTTCTGCAGTGCGCTGATCAGGGCATGACCGACTTCATGATAGGAGACGATCTTACGTTCCTTCTGGCTCATGATACGGTCTTTTTTCTCTTTTCCGACAAGGACCACTTCAACCGCGTTGAAAAGGTCTTTCTGGCACACGCTCTCACGGCCTTCCTTAACCGCATTGATCGCTGCCTCATTGATCATATTGGCAAGGTCAGATCCAACCGCACCGCTCGTTGCAAGCGCGATCGCATCAAGATCCACCGTATCATCCATCAGGACGTCCTTGGCATGAACCTTCAGGATCTCCGTACGCCCTTTCAGATCCGGCTTATCCACGATGATCCGCCTGTCAAACCGTCCCGGGCGAAGGAGTGCCTTATCAAGGATCTCAGGTCTGTTCGTCGCACCAAGGATCAGAATACCCTTGGATGTATCAAAACCGTCCATCTCGGAAAGCAGCTGGTTCAGCGTCTGCTCACGCTCTTCGTTGCCACCGCCGTATTTGGAGTCACGGCTTCGGCCGATCGCATCGATCTCATCGATAAAGATAATGCACGGTGCATTCTTGTTTGCTTCTTTAAACAGGTCACGGACACGGGATGCGCCGACACCCACGTACAACTCGATAAAATCGGAACCGGTCAGAGAGAAGAACGGTACATGCGCTTCTCCGGCAACCGCTTTCGCAAGCAGTGTCTTACCTGTACCGGGCGGTCCGACAAGGAGTGCACCCTTCGGAAGTCTTGCACCGATCTTGCTGTATTTTCCGGGATTATGCAGGAAATCAACCACTTCCTGCAAGGATTCCATCGCTTCATCTTCACCCGCAACATCCTTGAATGTCACGCCGGTCTCACGCTGCACGTAAACCTTAGCCGTATTCTTACCGACACCCATCGGCCCGCCGCCGGACATCTTCCTGAAAAGAAAGCTAAGCAGGATCCAGCAAAGTGCGATCGGCAGGATGTACGTTAACAGGATCGACAAAAGGAAGCTGGAGTTGTCCGGAATATCACCGACGATCTCCACATTGTGCTTTAAAAGCCTTTGTGTCAGCGAATCGTCCGTCTCCACCTTTCCCGTATAATATGTGATCACAGGAGTCTGATACAGAAAGCTGCCGGTCTGCTGCGCCTCCGGCTGAACAGGCGTGATATTGATCCTGTCATTCTCGATCTCAACGCTCTGAACCTGATCATCCTCCACCATCTTGATGAATTCGTTGTAAGGTATCTCCCGATTGGTCGCGCGGTTCATGGCTTTCATGAAGTAGCTCATGCACAAGAGAGTGATCAGTGCGGCAAGCAGAAGAAGGAACAGACTCTGCTTGCGCGGGTTCTGATTGCCGTTCCCGCCGGTCCCGTTATTTCCGGAGTTTCTGTTGTTATTTCCGTTTTCCATGTATCTCCTCACTTATTGGGTTTTGCCCACTTCTCCATTATAGAAAGCAGGTTTTTCAAAATCAATAAATCAATTGTGAAAAGACCTCGTCTTCTCTAAAAGTTTTCTAAAAGCCGCCTGCGGATCCGTCTCATCCAAAACAGCCTGCTCCATCGGGCAGAACCCCGTATTATCACGGTTGCGGATCATCGGAACAAGCTCTTCATAAAACACCTTCACACCTTTGTCTTTAAGGACCGCAAGGGCCGGCTCGCTGATCACGTTTGCATGGATCTCTTTGATCTTCAGAAGGATATAGAGAAAAGCTGCGCCTTTCCCGATCACTTTGTCCGCCGCAACATATCCGGAATAGTCATTTCCGATCTGCAGGATCATCAGAAGCATCCTGATCCCACGCTCATGTCCGGTGATCAGATCATCTTCTTTTTTCAATACAAGTGAATATCCCTCTTTCTGCATCAAGTCATATGCTTCACGCAGTTCTTTACTCTCGTCCATGTACTCCTCGCTTTCTGTCTTGCTGACGCAGGGCAACTCTCTTGATCGGCATTGCCCAAAACCAAAAATCGCGCCATCCGCTATCGGATGACGCGCACTTTCGTTCACTTTTACTTATTCTCCTGAATATTCTGCTGGATCTCGTCAAACAGTGCCTGCTGCTTGTACTTAATGTATTCCATAACACTCGAGACATCCTCGCCCTCCGCGATCTTGCAGCCGCAGATGGATTTCGCGTCATCGAAATGTTTTACCCAAACGATCGTCCCACTCACGGAAAAGTCAAACGACTCATCTTCCACATGGATCGTCACGTTTGTATCCTTTGAGAGATCTCCGCGCATCGCCAGACGGAAACCGCCTTCACTCAAATCCACAAGAAGTGCTGCTGTCTCCAGGTCATCCGCCGTAAGCTCAACAACTTTGGAAATATAGATTCGGAAAGTCTCTCTTTTTTCAAGAAGCGTACCGTCGAGATTATCAATGTCCTTGATCTTGGAATTATCCATCTCAAGTTCATGCTCGCCGTTGTCAAAAACCGTCGCTTTCAGCGTATAGATGCTCTCTGTCAGATTAATGCTCTTGCCGCCATAATAGTAAATATCGATCTGGCTCATCTTGTCGCCGCTCTTGCGGATCTTGCCCCAGATCTCAGCGATCTGCTCTTCTCCGGTAAATGCTGTGATCCTAACCGGTGTACCTGTCTTTACTTCCGATAGCTTCATGGTTTCTCTCCTGCTTCACAATTTGATACGTCATGATTCGGTAAACCTATTCTATCATCATTTTGTGCTATTCTCAATATTTTTCTGACATTTCAGACGGGCAGACGGTCGATTACATGCAGTTTTTTGTCTGCCGCGAATGCCTCCGCGGATGCAACTGCGCCGTCGTTTACAAAAGCAGGCTTATGGCAGTCCGAACCGATCATGACGCGAATGCCTGTCCCCGTAACCTGATCCCAGAAATAGTCGGTCGGATACGGCAGACGCTCTCCTTCTTTAAACTGAAAGATCGCACGCCTGAAACCGTTTGCATTCACTTCGAGGATGTAGTCATTCTTGACCGCAGCATCGATGATCATATCTGTCGCGCGCTGCACGTTATCATCTATCCCAAGGTCATTGCGGAGAAAAAGGTCCGGATGTGCCAGATAAGAGAACATACCCGTCTCCATTCCGGCGAGGCACGCTTTTGCATAATAGATGTAGTCTTCCGTGCTGTACATGGTATGGAAGCAGTTGGTATATCTGCCGGGCTCTGCAGCCGCAAAATGCTGACCGAGGATCATGTAGTCGACATCTTTCGATGTACGGACTCTCTCGTAGTAGGAAGCATACAGGTCCGTATACTCCACCTCAAACCCGGTCAGAATGCTGATCCTGTCTTTATATTTTTCCTTTAGTGCGTTGCAGGTATCGATATATTCCGGCCAGTCCGCAAAAGGCATCCTCTCGCGAATATCTCCATTGTTTAAAAAAGCATCGCCCGGATACGGAATGTGTTCCGAAAATCCGAGCTCTGTAAATCCCTGTGAGATCGCCTCTTTAACATACTCTTCGAGCTCTCCCACAGCATGTCCGCACATCCTGCTGTGCGTATGATAGTTGTACTTCATTTTGATTCCTGTTACTTTCTGTATCCTGTATTACTTGCCGCCGTTCAGCGTACTGCTCTCAATACCCTCGCGGATCAGTTCCATCCCGGATCCCTTACTGTAATAGTAAATCTCCGGCATCCTCCTGCTCAAGAACAGGTAGATACCCTCTGTTACCGAGTAGGCACCGATACGATGGAAGATCAGGATATCGCCGATCTTAGGCGTTTTGATATGCGCTTTTCGGATCAGGATATCGGCAAACGTACAGAGCGAACCAACGATCGTCCAGTCCTCTTCTTCCCCGCTCGCTTCCAGCTGGTCATGTGTCAGTTCGGGTACACGCATCGCCATGTTCTGTCCATAGTAGTTCACATGATTCATCCCGCCGTCCACAAGCGCAAAACGTCTGTCCCTATTGATCTTGGTATCCGTAACGCTTGTCGCATAATAGCCGCAATACGCCGCCACATAACGCCCGAGTTCTATGATAAATGTTCTGTCAGCGTAGTTCTCTTTTATATGCGTACAGATCTGATCGAGCTCATCATACGGATGGTCGAGATCTTCACCCTCAAAATAGGCAACTTTGATGCCGGCACCGTATTCGATCTGCTCTGCATGATAGCCATACTCTTTTTCAAGTCTCGATACAAGGCCGACAATGTAATCGATCTCTTCAAGCGTCTTGGAAAGTTTCTTCTGCGTCCCTGTAAAATACTGCACGCCGATCAGATGAATGCGGGGATCCGCATCATGGTGCGCCACAATATCCGCAAGTTCTTCTTCGCTCATGCCGAACTGAAACCCGTTTGACAGGCGCGGAAGGATTGTGACAGATGCGTCATGTTCCTCGACATACTCCTTCACCCACAGATACTGGTTATAGGATTCAAGCGTCACAACACCGACACCGGCTTCGATCGCACGTGCGATGTCCGCAGGGCGCTTATTCACGCCGGAGAATACGATCTTCTTTGTATCGATCCCAAGATGCAGGCAGATATCAAGCTCGCCCGGTGAGCATACCTCATATTTCGTGAGCTGCGCATCAAGCGGCGCGATCAAAAACGGGTTGGCTTTGATCGCATAGCATAGTGTCATGTTATCGGCAAATCGCTTCTGAATCTCGTCCACATGTGCCTTCAGCCTGTCCAGGTCAAAAACATAGAACGGCTCGCTGAGTGTCTGCGCCCTCTTGGTCTTTATGATCTCGCGTATACAATCCTGCATACTGCCTCCTATTTTGCAAATGTCTGCTTCAGTGCCACACGGTCGATCTTACCGTGCGCGGACATCGGCAGGCGATCATATCGCTCATAACGATTCGGTGCCATAAAAGCGGGAAGCATTTTCTTGATTCCCTGCAGGATCTCCTTTTTGCAATCCTCTTTTGCCTGATAGAACAGTACGATCTGATCTGCATCCGCGTCATACAGGCAACACGCATTCTCGATAAAATCAAGTGCATTGACGACCAGTTCGATCTCGCCGAGTTCGATCCTGTGCCCCATATGTTTGATCTGAAAATCTTTACGGGAAGCAAAGTACAGATTACCGTCCTCGCCGTAAGAGCCGTTATCACCTGTATGGTATACCTTTTCCTCATACATGTTGTGAAAAGGACTCTGCGTGAAAGCCTCCGCTGTCTTCTCCGGATTGTTGCAATAGCCGAGTGCCAGGCATGTACCGCGCACACAGATCTCGCCGGTACGTCCGTACTCACTCCGCCCGATCACTTCTTTTTTCTCCGGATCCCACAAATAGATCTGGGTATTCTTAAAAACCTTTCCGATCGGAAGAGCCTCGTTTAAAGCAAAATCTCTGTCAACGATATAGTAACTGCAGTTGCAGGTGATCTCCGTCGGGCCGTACAGATTGACAAATGTCGCATCCGGCACGCCTTCCTGCCAGTATTTCAGAACTTTGACCGGCATGACCTCACCGGAGAACATCACAAGCCTGATATACTGCGGCGTACTCTGATCAAATGTCTTGAAATTCTCCACGATATGAAGTGCGGAGACCGCCCAGATGATCGTATTGATCCTGCGCTCGTTCAGATAGTCCACGAGTTTCCCGGGGAAGGAGAAAAGCTGCTTCGGCACTACTTCAAGTGTCGCACCCATATACAGAGAATCATAGATGTCTTTTACGGAAACATCAAAATCAAACGGCGCCTGATTACCGAACACCGCATCTTCAGGGAACGGAAACGTCTCCTGAAACTGTGAGACAAGATCGATGACCGAACGGTGATTGATAAGAACACCTTTCGGAACGCCCGTCGAGCCGGATGTAAAGATCGCATAGAGCGGATCAACATCAAGCATCTCTTCACGGACAGCGGCAAGTGCCTTCGGATCCGCCTCTGTCTCTTCCAGGATCGTATCGTGCAGTATGATCTCACGATCATCGATCTGTGCATAAGGCTTCTCACGATACGGCATACTCTGCAGGACCACCGCCGGATCCAGCGTTTTCAAGATCAGTTCGATCCTTGCGGGAGGCAGGGTCCAGTCAACCGGTACATAATAATTGCCGCTTGCGACAATACCAAGAAACAGTTCCAAAGACATCAGGTTACGGTCGATCAGAACAACGACCGCACGATTGCGCCATTTCCCCTCTCCTTTACGGATCAGGTAGGAACCGATCCTGTCCACATGCTCTTTCAGTTCATGATAGGTGACCGCATGATCCTTATCAGCCAGCGCCCTTTTATCAGGCGTTCTCTCCGCCGCGCGGTCAAGCCATTCCAAAACATTGATCGTCATATAAAAAACCTCTAGAATCCACCGTAAATAAACGATGCCGCATCATAACCCGGTCCGTAGATGCCAAAGATCATGATCACGAAGATCAGACCGAGTGTTGCCGCCCACTGGAACCAAAGCTCCTGCTTTTCAAGCGCTTCGCGGATCCGGACACCGCTTTCCTGCTTCATGCTGATAAAGATCAGTACAAATGTTGCCATTAAAAGCACGAACCAGTCCTTATTATCAAGCCCGTAATCCGTAAACTGCAAATACAGGGCCGAATATTCAAAATCAAAAAATGTACGTTTAAAGATCGTAACAAGAATGCCGAAACCCGCCGCCAGCGAAAAGTATTCGCCGAACGTAACAAGGAGGAACGTTCTCGCTCTCTGGAACCATCTGTGACTTAAGCATTCCGGATCCACTTCAAAGAATGTATTGAACTTTGTAAAGAGCGGCTCGAACATTGTGGACAGGCCCATGATCAGACCGTGCCATACACCGTAGAGTACATACGGGATCGTGATATCATGCCACAGACCGATCATCACGAACGTGATCACGGATGTGATCGCACCCGGAAGCGTCTTGCCGATATGCACACCGAAATGCGCTTTGGCTTTCTTGCCGATCTTTGCAAACGTCTTGGACATCGCGATCGGATAGAATACATAATCTTTGATCCACGCGCCCAGCGACATATGCCATCTTCTCCAGTATTCCGCAAGCGTTTTCGAGAAAAAAGGACGTCTGAAGTTCTCGGCAAGTTCAATACCGAAAAGCTGTGACACGCCGGATACCATATCGATACCGCCGGAAAAATCGGTATAAAGCTGCAGATTGAACATGAAAACGGAGAACAGGATCATCGATCCCGCCGTATCCGAAAGATCGCCGCCCCAGACGGAAGATACAAAGATCGCCGCACGATCGGAGATCACAAGCTTTTTGAACATACCCCAGATAAACAGGCCGAAACCTCTTCTGAAGTTCGTCCAGGTGATCCTGTTCCCCTCCGTAAGGCTCGGGGCGATCGCTTTGTAGCGGTTGATCGGTCCCTGAATGATCTGCGGGAAATAGGAAACAAAGAGCGCATATTTGAAGAAATTGCTCTCCACCTCTGCCTGTCCGCGGTAAACGTCGATCAGATAGCCGACCGTCTGGAAGGTATAGAACGAGATACCAAGCGGCAGGATCAGTGCGGTCTCCATCCACATATATGTCGTCTTAAAGAAGAACAACAGCGCAAAATTGATCAAAAGTGTAATAGCCACGACGGCTTTCTTCTTCCGGATCGTGGCTTCTTTTGCTGCTTTACGCGCATCTTTATCTTCGATCAGTTTAAGATCTTCTTTAATATAGCGGTTGAGTCTGCCCAGCTTGCGGACCGCAAGAAATGTCTGGCACGTCGTAAAGAAGATCAGCGCCAGGTACTTCCAGTTCGAAAGGCCATAAAATGCGTAACTTCCGATCAGAAGGATGACCCAGCGGAATCTCTTTGGTGTCAGGCTGTATGCGGCAACCAGCACAAGCAAAAACGCAAAGAATTGAACCGACAGTATTGTCATGATCTATTGCTCCTGTAATTCCTGAACAAGTGCCCACATTGCTTCTGCGCTGTTGAAGTTTTCAGGCAAAAGCTCTGCAACCGTGATCTCGATGTCAAACGCATCATTCAAACCGTTCACGATCGAAATGATATCGAACGAATCCAGGATCGCATCGTCGATCAGGGACTTCTCTACGGAAAAGTCAACATCCGGCTTTACTTCTTCCAATACTCTTAATACTTCTTCCATATTAATAACCTCTTTCGTAAAAATGAATCACACATCACATGAAGTATACTATGTTCAGTTCCCGTCTTCAATACTGATCTCGTCAAATCGGTCTGTCAGATCCTTGATCGAGATCCTGTCCTTCTCATCACCGAGGGCATCGAATACGATCCTGCCGCGGTGAAGCATGAACAGACGATTCCCGTACTCAGCCGCAAACTTCAGGTTATGTGTGACCATCAGCGTGGTCACTTTTTTCTCTTCGATCACCTGTCTGGTCAATTCCATGACCGTCTCGGCCGACTTGGGATCAAGTGCTGCTGTATGTTCATCCAGTATCAAAAGCTTGAGTGGTGTCATCGTTGCAATAAGAAGTGCCAAAGCCTGCCGTTGTCCACCTGACAGAGATTTCACCGCGATCCCAAGCTTATCCTCGAGACCCATGTGGAGTTGTTCCAAAATGGACCGGTAATAGTCTTTTCTCTGCTTATTGACACCTCGCTGCAAAAGAAAGCTTCCACCTTTATTGTCTGCAAGCGCCATGTTCTCCAGAATTGTCAGATGCGGGCACGTTCCCGCAGAGGGATCCTGATAGACACGTCCGATAAAAGCAGCTCGTTCAAATTCTTTCATGTTCGTGATATCTGCCCCATCAACCGTAATCCGACCACTATCCGCAGGAATACTGCCGCATAAGAGATTAAGCATGGTCGTCTTGCCGGAACCGTTGGAACCGACAACACTGATAAAGTTACCGCGTCTGAGCAGCAGATTGAAATCATCAAACACTGTTGTCTCATTTACGGAGCCCGGATTGAATATCTTATTCACATGTTCAAAGGTCACCATCGGATTAACGACGGATTGCTGCTCTGATGACATTTTTCGCGCTCCTTTCATCCTTCATTCTGCTACCTACAAGCGCCGCCACGAACAAGATGCTCATTAAGGCCTTTAAATAGATCGTATCAAGACCGAACTGCATTGCCGCGGTCAGGCAGATACGATAGATCGTCATTCCAACGATCGCCATGGTCGTTCCGCGCATTCTTTTTGCATGGCCGAAAACCGCCTGGCCGATGATAACGGCTGCAAGCGCCATAACAACCATACCGGTGCCGCTCGATGCGTCCGCACTTTCTTTTTGCTGAGCAAGTACGGCACCGGAAAGAGCAACAAGACCGTTTCCGATCATCAAACCGATGATCTTCATATTGCCGGGATCTTTTCCCTGCGATACAACAAAACGCTCATTACTGCCGACCGCGCGAAGAAGAAGTCCGGAACGTGTTTTCAAATAGAGATCCAGGATGATCTTCGCGACAACCGTGATCAAAAGTGCCATGATCACCCAAGCCCACTGATCAAGCGCCGTGTTATACAAAGCTCCACCAAGTCCCGAGGAAAAAATGGTCGGCATATTGAATATGGAAAGAACCGCTTTCTTATCGGTGACCACCATGTTCACACTGTAAAGCGCTGTCTGCACAAGAATACCGCTCATCAGATCGGATATACGAAGCTTTACATGCAGCAAGCCGGTCACGCTTCCGGCAAGACACCCTGCGACAAAGCAGATGATCAACGTCAGCCACGGATTCATTCCGGCTGTGATCAATGCCGCCGCCATGCAGGCGCCGAGCGGAAATGTTCCGTCCACGGAAAGATCCGCAAAATTCAATACTTTGTAGGTGATGTAAACGCCCATCGCCATGATGCCGTAGATCATGCCCTCTCGGAGCACCACCTGAAGCAGTCCCAGAAAAACGTCCATTTGTTACGCTCCCAAATTATTTGTTGGATCCCGTCGTCACCATCGTGCTCTTCTCATACTCTGCAGGGATCTTAATGCCAAGGCTGTCCGCCACTTGCGTATTGATAAAAGGTGCACCCTCGCTGGCAGTGTAGATTTTGGAATCTTCCGGCTTTAACTCTCCTTTGAGGATCTTGCCGGCGATTTTGCCTGTCTCTTCGCCAAGTGCCACATAGTCAATGGATACCGATGCGAGACATCCGTCATATACCTGCCCTTCTTCGGAACCGAATACGGGAATGCCGGCTTTGGTCGTTGCCTGCAGAACCGAAGGAAGGTTGTTCACCACATTATTATCCGTAAAGTTGTTGATACAGTCAACGCCTGCCGCAACAAGAGATTCCGCACCGGTTGCAACTTCAGAGCTGTTCGTTACGCCGATCGCCTCAATCTCAAAATCATATTTCGGTGCGATCTCTTTGATATGCTCAAGGTCTGTGATTGAGTTCGGCTCGGATGTTGTATACAGGATGCCGATCTTTTTTGCCTCCGGAAGAAAAGCACGAATCATCTGAACCTGCGCTTCAAGAGGCAGCTGATCGGAACTTCCCGTGCAGATTGTACCGGATTTATCAAGGCTGTTTACAAGCTGCGCGGATACCGGATCGCTGACTGCAGTGAAAACAACCGGAATGCCATCTGCTTTGCAAGCGCCGTATGCACTCATTGCTGCCGGTGTTGCAATTGCGCCGATCAGATCATATTTTTTCTGTGCCATCGTCTGCGCCTCTGTGTCAGCAGTAGACACTTCCGCATTTGCGTTCTGAAAATCAATTTTGATATTCTTTCCGTCTTCAAATCCTTCATCCGCAAGACCTTTCAAAAACCCGGTGTAGCAGTTATCGAGAGACGGAACCGTTGTAAACTGAATCACGCCGATTGTCTTTACTTCCGAATCCGATCCTGTGCTACCGCAACCCGTCATCGCAAATAACATAGATGCTGCGACCATAGTCGCAATGAGTTTTGTTACGATTGTTTTTTTCATGTGTTTACCTGCCTTTCCGCCGGAATGATGCCTTCATCTTTTCCGGAGAATCAAGAAGAGCCCTTGTCTCTTCCGTTATCTAGTAACTGAAGGGACAAGAGCTCTGTAAAGTCACTCCTGCGGTACCACCCTTATTGACATCCGAAGATGCCCTCTCAAACCGCATACCAACATATGCGTTATCCAGTAACGTGGATCGGCCGTCTTGCCTACTTGCCTGCGCGTTCGGTTCGCCCTCGGAAGTCCATTCACGCAAAGTCCCGTACCGCCTCGCACCACCCGGCAGCTCTCTGAAACAGAAGCATTCACGCTACTACTCTTCGTCATCGGTTTTTTATTTAAAGTGATCGTACACAGATTTTCTCAAAAAGTCAACCACCTTTTGTGACCAACAGGAGAAAACGCGTGCAGATCGCATCTGATCGGAATTATATTGTCGGTATCTTCGGATCGAAAACCGGCATGTATTTCAGCTTAAACAGATTTGCTTTGTGCTTTCGATCGATTTTCTCTTTGATTTCAGGATCATCAATCTCTCCGGTTCGAATGTAGCGATCCAAAACAGCATATGTAAATCCGAGATTATCTTCATCCGTCTTGCCGCAAAGCCCGTCGATCGGAGGCTTTTCAACCAGTTCATCCGGAAGACCAAGCAATCTTCCGATCGCCTTCACTTCCTGCACCGTAAGGCCCGCAAGCGGAGAAAAATCGCCTGCCGCATCGCCGTATCTGGTCGAATAACCGACCCAGTCTTCCGACAGATTGCAGGTATTCGCAACACGACCGTTATGGCACTGCGCTACCGCATAGACCGTTGTCATGCGGATACGCGGCGGCATATTCGTCACGGCCTGCGTCGTCAGTTCCATTGGCATTGCTTTTTTCAAACCTTCAACCGCATCATGAATGTTTACCACATAGTACCGGATTCCTAGATGCTTCACAAGAAGATAGGACGCATCAATGTCCGCCTGCTCACCATTCGGCATCAGCACACCGATCACGCGGTCCCTGCCGAGTGCCTCCACGCAAAGCGCCGCCGTGACAGAACTGTCCTTTCCTCCGGAAATACCAAGAACCGCATTACAATCAGGACCGTTCTCTTTGAAAAAATCCCTGATCCATTCCACGCATCGATCTTTGATCTCGGTCATATCTCTCTGACTCATTTTCCCTTACCTTCTATCCGGCAAGTATGTGATCACAATGATCACAGTACCTGCTCCATTGTTGTACTCTGAATGCCCATGCCCATTTTCTCATAAAAGGCACGTGCTCGGTCATTGCCTTCCCAAACGTGAAGCGTCACGTTAAAACAACCGATTTGCTTTGCGTAATCACATGCGTGTGTATACAACTTTCGCGCCACGCCGAGTCCCCTTGCAGCTTCGTCTACACAAAGATCATCGATATAAAGTGTCTTATACGCTCCTGTATTGGGCGTTGCATCATGGTCCTGCACGATGCAGAAAAGATGACCGAGCGGCTCGTCCTTTTCATTTACTGCCACAAAGACAGGCGTATTTTCATTCGCAAATATTTCCAAAAGCTCTTCTTCCGTATACTTGGTCGTCCCGGAGATGAAAATGTCCGGTCGAAGCGCCGCATGCACCTCCAAAACCTCGTGAAGAAGCTTGATCACAGCAGGAAGGTCTTTCCTGACCGCTCTTCTGATGATTAAATCCACGTACACAATCTCCTCTGCATATTATTCGCCGACATATGCGATGATCTCAATCTCGCAAAGAACACTTTTCGGAAGCTGCTTTACAGCAACGCAGCTTCTTGCAGGTTTACCGGTAAAATATTTCTCATATACGGAATTAAAAGCTGCAAAATCTCCCATCTCTGCCAGAAAGCAGGTTGTCTTCACAACGTGTTCGTAGTCCGTACCGGCTGCTTTCAAGATCTCGCCAATATTGCGGCACACCAGATCCGTCTGTGTCGTGATGTCATCTCCTTCGATCTCACCGGTCGCCGGGTTAATCGGGATCTGTCCTGACGCATATAAAAATCCGCCTGCAATAATGCCCTGGGAATAGGGTCCGATCGCTGCGGGTGCTTTTTCTGTGGAAATCTTTTTCATACCTTTTTCCTCCTTTAGAGTTTTTCTTCATCTCCAATTACCTTCTGTCCTTCCCATTATACACGAAATGCGATCTTTTTATGCTCATTTTTTCCACGAAATTTTCAATGAGTATGGTATCATAAAAACACATATTCGTATAATAAATTAGGCAACCGACTCTGATGGGAGGAAGTGCAATGCAAGAAATGAATCTCTTTGAGATCACAAATGACAATCTGAACTATTTTGAACCGCTTTTGACTGAAGAATCTGCAAATCTGATCAAAGAAGATCTCGCGATCGGAGTCGGCATCACGGCTGATGACCGCACGATTGCGGCATTGGTCTGTTCATCGGGCGATCAACCGGAAGATGTACGAATCTACTCCATTTATGTTGCGCACGATTTCCGCCGCATGGGATATGGCACAGAGATGCTCTCATATATGGCAAACATGTTGCTTCCAATCGATACGATCACGCGGATCACCTGTGCGTTTTGCGTACGAGAAGATGACCCGGACACCAAAACGCTGCGTCCGTTCTTTGATTATCTCGGCTTCTCTACGGAAGAGCTCGAAACAGCATGCTTCACCTGCAAAGTCGGGGATCTGCTGACCAACAAAATTTTTGCAGAAAAGCAATCGTCTTCCTGTGTTCCGTTTGGTTCACTCAAAACAAAAGAACGAAAGCTTCTCCTTTTCGAGCCCGCAAACTTAAAGCCGCTTATTGATGAGGGTGAAATCGATCCGGATGTGAGCTTTTGTCATCTGTCGGGCGATAAAATCACCGGCTGCGTGCTGCTTTCTCATGAGAGCAACACGCTGACATTTGAATGGGGTCGGACATCACCGAACAACCCTGCTCTGTTCATCGTATGACTCCGCGAAGCACTTTATGCCGCCGCAGAAAAGTATGGTTCGGATACCGATATAGCAATCCCTGCTGTTAACAGGCAGTCTATCGAACTTGCCAGAAAGATCCTCGGCGAACATGCTCTGGAGGCAGAACACGAATACCAATCAACGCTATATTTTAGGGAAGAAGAAAACTAACCGCATCACTACATTGACCGGTTACCAACAAAAAAGGAGCAACCATGAGCAAAACCAAAGGCAGCGCACAAATAGGCGATCTTGAAATTTTTCACTCTCCGGAAGAAATATTTGCATCGGAAACCGAAGAGAAAGTGATCGACACAAGGAAGCGTCGTTGGAGCGTCTCCGGCACTCCGAACGAAGAGCTTCGCCGCCTCGCCGATGAGGCAGACGGGACAAACGAGCAAATTCGCAGACGACAAATGAACGCCTTTGCGAGAACATATCGGCAACAGCAGGAGCAAACCAGGCTGCAGGCGATCGATCAGGCCGAAAGCACGCAGTTTATTTTACGTGACTGCTACGAAACCAAACAATCACATCCGCAGAAATCAAAGCTGGCCCGTAAAAGAGCAAATTCCGCTAAAAAGGATCTGTTGGAAAAACAGCATGCAAGGCTTGAAGAAAACGCACATAGCAGATTTATTACCGATCCCGGTTTTTTTAAAACAGAATATGCGCAGACTGCAATTCTGCAACGAAAAGAATCCATTGTAAACGGATCCGGTCAGTCGGAAGACATCACACAGTTAGCACTCTACCAAAGATGTCAAAGCGGCGACTACTCCAATTTGCAGCAGCTTGATCCGATCATGCGCAACCTGCTTGCAAAGCATTTTATGGAAAGGCTGGCTCCTTCCTTTGAACACGGAACCGCAGCGAATGTTGTAGATGCTCTGAAATTGAAGGATACTACGCTCCTTCAGAACCCTGTCTTCCGCATCGGAATTTCCATTCTGAGTAGAAACCCGAGCGGTTTGCGTCTGCAGCACACCACGCGCGATGCGGCATTCTATCAGGAAATCGAGGATCTTTGCAACCAGCATATCATGCAGGCTACTCTTATGGCCGTTCCCGCTGTTTCTGCACAGAGCGATTCTAAAACAGCAACCGCAACACAGGAAGAGCGTGACCGCAACATCGGTAACCAAATCTACATGGCAAAAGTACTTTTCTGTTGTCATCTCGGGAATCTGCAGAAAGTATCCGGTCAGCAAAGCGTGAACTGGCCTTTCAGCGTATCAACTGCGTTTGCACACTGTTCGCGCGTGTCGATCTCGCTCCCGGATGCCACGGAAAACGGTGTATATACTTCGCAAAAAGAAGAGGAACTCATCAGTTCACTCATGACAGAACGAGATCAAAACGGAACGATTCCGAACTTTTTTGCCACGAAAACGCACGCAAACGGTCTCAACACAAGAGGCGCCGCAACGCATACGCTGGATAAAAAGCGCAAGAATACACCCGTCTCGAAACAGGTCGAAAAAAAGAGCCGCGGAACCTTTACCGGCCAATACGGCATGGACATTGCGATAGGCGGCATAGGCAATCCCGTACCCGGAACAACCGGCAAATATTTCAAAAACGATGGTTGCTGTGGACACGTTTATACGCATATCCAGAAAGGAAACTCATCCACTTACGCAGGTATGCTGGTCGGAATCGAAAGCGATGCACCCCATATGCGTAACCTGACAGGTCATAAGCATACAATGGCCGCCTCACCGGAATTTGCATCCAGCTTCGGCGGCATGCGAGTTGATGAGATCGGTGAAAAGTACGGAGGACGTACGGTAGACCTCTCCGGCGTCAGCGCAACGGATTTTAAAGCCAAAATGTCTCAATTGGAGACAAAAATGCGGCGTCTTCTCACCAGTACTGCCCCAAACGACAGGCAGGAGCTTGAGCGAATAACACGCCTTTTAAGCGGTAAGCTGATCACAAACCCGCAAACTCTGGACGGTATCCTTCAATAGAACCGCCAAATAACTCCTGAATGATCTCGGTCACTGTACTCATACGATCCAACTTGCCGAGATTGGAACCCGTAAAGAAAAGGCCTTCTTCGTAGTTGCCCTTTGCAGCTTCGATGAGGGCTTTTGTAATGCAATACGGCACAGTAGCAGGGTCACACTTCTTAATACATCTTGAGCAGTGTGTCGGCGCTATACGGCCTTCTTTTTCCAAGCGTTTGATGAGCGGTGTCTCAACCGCACGACCCGGCATTCCGACAGGACTGTGTATGATGCGCGCCGTGCCCGCGGCAGCTTTGAGCAGGATCTCCTTGTAAAGATCCGATGCATCGCATTCAATCGTCGCTATAAAACGTGTCGCCATCTGCACGCCCGCGGCACCGAGCGCCATAATGCGCTTTACATCTTCTCTGTCCCAGATGCCTCCCGCAACGTATACGGGGATCGCGCGTCCTGCTGCCTGCTCGTAAGGCTCCAGTTCTTTCATCACTTCCGGAAGGATCTCTTCAACAGGCTTCACAGTACCTTCCAAGAGGTCTTCTTCTTTAAAACCGAGATGCCCGCCGGCTTTCGGTCCTTCCAGCACCACAAAGTCCGCAAAGCGTTTGTATTTTTGAAGCCAGCTTTTCGCGATCAATTTGATCGCGCGCCCGCTTGATACAATGGGCGCAATGAGAGAAGCCCCTTCCGGCACGTATTCAGGTAGTTCAAGCGGAAGCCCGGCTCCGGAAACAACACAGTCTACGCCCGCGTCAACCGCAGTCTCCACTGCGTCCTTATATTGCTGTGTCGCAACCATTGCATTGATCGCAATAAGTCCATGCCCTTCCGAAATGGTATTGGCATCTTTGATCTCCTGCCTGAGCGCCCGCAGATTTGCTTCTTCGGGATTCCTCATAAAATCTTCTTCTCTATATCCGCAATCAGCAGTACTGATACATCCGACACCGCCGCATCTTGCGACTGCGCCTGCAAGGCGTTCCAGGGATACACCAACACCCATTCCGCCCTGCAGAAGCGGGATCGTCATTTTTTTACCATGAATCGAGAGCATATATTTATCCTTTCAAATATTTTGACCATCAAACTAATTTGATTATAGTGCTTTACTATATACTTTGTAAAGTTGCTTTTTATCGAGTTGTGGCAAAACGCACTCTTTTCTCATCTCCGCCATTCTTCTGGTCATATTACTTTCTCCAAATCTGGATATGTTCATATATCCAGTTCGTGCTACGATGTAGAAAATCGATTTTTATTATCTATGCAGAAAGAAGGAAAACACATGAAAAGAATCGTTACCATTCAGGATATTTCCTGCGTCGGAAAATGCTCCCTGACAGTCGCACTTCCCATCATCTCCGCGATGGGCGTCGAGACCGCCATTCTCCCGACCGCAGTACTCTCCACGCATACCATGTTCACAGGCTTTACCGTAAAGGATCTGCAGGATCAGATCGAGCCGATCTCCGCACACTGGAAGAAAGAAGGGATCGGCTTTGATGCGATCTATACGGGATACCTTGCATCTGCGGAGCAGATCGGTCTTGTAAAGGATTTCTTCGATACCTTTGGAGAAAAGGACACTCTCCTTTTCGTCGATCCTGCCATGGCGGATAACGGCAAGCTCTACGTCGGCTTCCCCGATGACTTCCCGAAGGCAATGGCTTCGCTCTGTGCCAAGGCTGATATCATCGTTCCGAACCTGACGGAGGCATGTCTCATGACAGGGGTAGAATATAAGACGGAATATGATGTAGAATATATCCGTGAAGTACTTCAAAAGCTTGCTGCACTCGGTACC
>JAEEGL012019787.1_pt1 | contig 21393 bp, 17 predicted proteins | sample 9134231 | NCBI WGS metagenome assembly JAEEGL01 (sample SAMN16246548, study PRJNA631951) | gut metagenome | biome: gut microbiome; feature: rumen; material: fiber-attached | host: Bos | place: Iran: Karaj | collected 2018-10
AGGTCGGAGTCGACGCCGAAGGCCCAGATGTGCGCGTCGTCGAGGGCCAGCGTGAGCTTCGCGGAGAGCAGCTTCTTGCCGGCGAGGAGGCAGGACTTGGCCTCGAGCGAGGATTCGGGCGCGCCCTTGCGGAGATTGGTGACGAATGCCCCTTCGGCCTCGTGGACGAAGGTGAGGGGGCCTTCGAGGAGGAAGCCGAGGTCGCGGCCGTCGGAGAGGGAGAGGGTGCCGTTGGCGGTGTCGGCGGCGTACCAGAGCCAGGTGAGAAACTCGCGGCCGGGAGCGGGCTCCATGACGTCGTCGGGCATCTCGGGGGAGAAGGAGGTGCCGGCGAGGTCGTCGAGGGAGAGCTTGGGGCGGGCGATGGCGGCCAGGCCTTCGGGGTCGGACGGCTGCGGGGCCATGCCGAGGGTGGAGGCCAGCAGCGCCACGATCATGTCGGACTGCTTTTCGGAGACGGCCCCGGTGAAGAGGTGCGTTTCTCCGGGCGCGTAGATGAAGGGGACCGCCTTGAGCTGGGGAGGCATGGAGGGCAGCAGACGCTCCAGGACCCCTTTGCGGATGCTGGCGCGATCCGTGGACTTGAGATAGGTGCGGTTTTCGGCGGCCATGACGGCCAGCTCTTCGAGCTTGCATTCCGCGCGCAGCAGGGCAGGGGGGACCTTGCGCTGGGCGATGCGCATGACAAGGTGGACGTAGCCGGCGACCAGCGCGGTGTTTTCCGAGATGGCCGTGTCGAGGAGGTGGCGCGAGGTGACCCAGCCGGTGGATTCGGCGTCGGTGACGGCCTCGAGCGGGCCGGCGGCGCGCGCGGCGAAGCGGCGGGCCCAGTCGGAGGGGAAGGAACGCGGGAGTTCCATCATGCGGAAGCTGGCGGCACCAGTGTCAAGAGCCATGGCTGAGTACTTTTATGCGGGGTGGAATGGGGCGGGCGACGGGCGGATGGCCGGGGCCTTCCGCCGGAAAAATGCGCGGCGGGCTAGTTCTTCTCGCGGAAGACGATGCGGCCCTTGGTCAGGTCGGTGGGCGAGATCTCCAGGGTGACGCGGTCGCCCGTGGTGATCTTGATGAAGTGGCGGCGCATCTTGCCGGAAATGTGGCCGAGGATTTCATGGCCGTTTTCCAGGCGGACGCGGTACATCGTCGCAGGCAGGACCTTGATGATGGTCCCCGAGACGGTCAGCAGGTTGGAGTTGGAATCATTGGGCATACGTCTATTATCCTTGTTTGATGTGGGAAACGCGGGGGAGTCTACCGCTCCGCCCCATCCCGGGCAAGCGGGAAAAACAGGTGCATGGTCGCCGAGGGCGCATTTGGATTGCTTGCAAAAGCGGCTTGGGAGTGGTCGTTTCTTGTTCCGTTGCCCTTCAGCTGTTGATTCCGCACCATGTGGGCGCGACCGCCGGGCGGGCCGAGCCCAAGGGATTCGGAAAGGACATCCCGGGAACTGCCTTTGCACACGGGCCGCCCGGCGGTCGGCCCCTACCACGACTGCCGGGCGTTAGCGTCTTGTCCGGAATGGCGCTCGAGCGAGGGAGCAAATCACTCAGATGCGCCCTGAGCGCCGAAGGGCAGGGGAGGGAGGCGAGGGCAAAAAAAGGGCCGGCGGCATGGTGACCGCCGGCCGATTCGGAGCCGAAGCGCCGTTAGTCGAGGTTCGGGGGCTGGCCGACGGAGATCACGAGGATGTTCTCTGGCTGCTCCATCTTGTATTCCAGCGTGGCTTCGCCGTCCGCATCGATCGTCACGAAGTCGCTCGCGTTGTGCGTCCAGTTCCAGTTGCGGTTCACGACCTTCCAGGCCCGCCAGACCGGGAGGCGGGTTCCGGGCGCGATGGCCGCGGAACCATCAGCCTTGCGGCAGGCCACCTTGAGGTGCATGAGCCCCGTCGAGGCGTTGTATGACAGCTCGGAATCCGCCGCCGGAGCAATCTCGACAACCATCGAGGAGGCTCCCTCTTCAGCCACCACAATCGTGGCCGTGGCACTGGCCGTGCCAGCCTCCCCGCCAACGGTGTAGGTCAGGTTGTTGAAGTACAACTGGCGGAAATCCTTGTATTCATCATCGGTCACGCCGTTCATCCAGAACTTCAATCCGGCGACCTTGGCGGTAGTTTCGATGTTAAGTCCGGCGAAGGTGCCGCCGTCGCGCTTGGTCCCGCTCACGGCATATCCGTTGGCCGTCTTCGTCAACACCACGTCGAATGCCGCGCTCGTGCCGCCGCCCATGCCGGAGCTCCACGTGGCTTCGCCACCGGAGTACCAGTAGCGAATTTCCTCTCCGTCTCCGTGCTTGAGGCCGAAGATGACGTTTCCGGCCGCGTCGATGAACTGCACACCCTTGTCCGTGGAGTTGTTGTTGTCATAGCGCATCCCGAGGGTCACGCCCGCGCTCAACACATCGCTTTCGGTATCGAACATCCGCGTGTAGACGGCAGTTCCGCTTGCCGCAGAATTCGCATACAGCCCGAATGCGTGGTTGTTCTCGAACCCGGTGATGCCTGCGGCCGAAGCGTTGTCGTGCACGAACATCCCGGCTGTGCCGGTGCAATCGCTGGCAAAGTCATCGAACCCGTCAACTTCTCCTTCGCCATCTTCGGAGGCGAGGACCGTGAAGGTTCCGCCGGCTTTGGTCGCCGCCGTGAAGGTGATGACGTTGGTGCCGGTGGCGAGGGCGACGGCCTGGGTCCAGACGGTGGCCGGGGCGAAGGAGCCGGAGCCGCCGGTGAGGGCGTTGGTCCAGGAGACATTGCCATCGATGTCATCGCCGGCCATGCCGATGATGTCGTAGCTGGCGGTGCCGTTGGCGAGCTCGATCTCCTCGGAGGGATCGTTGATGGTCAGGCCGTCGGGTGCCACGGGCGGAACCAGGTCGGTCACGTCGTACACCTTGAGGAACTGGGCGACGTAACCGTTGTCGGTCCAGACGGTGGCCGGCAGCTCGTTGGTCGTCTGGGTCGTCTGGTCATACTCCCAGGTCCCCTTGAGGAGGATGTTCACGCCCTGTTCGTAGAGCTCCTTGCCGCTGGTGTGCTTGGGATTGCCTTGTTTGTCGAGCCAGCACCAGTTCGTGTCCGTCGACGCGAGGTTGACGACGTTGTAGAACCGGTCGGCGCGGTTTTCGATACCCATCTTGGCGGCGAAGGGCGAGATGTCGTACCAGGCGCCTTCGCCCCAGTGCTGGTTGAGTTCGTTGTTCTCGCCCATGCTGTCGTTGACGAAGAGAACCGCGGCAAAGACGGCATCCTTGTCGTTGGGGTTGGCACCCGCCTCTTCCCACTTGGCGCAGAACATGATCTTCTTGATGTAGTTCCCGTTCTTGTCGGAGTTGAGGAACCAGCGGTTGCGGGACTGAAGGGCAGGGGACATCTGGCGGGCGTGGTTGATGCGCCCGTAGAATGCGGCCATCGTGCGGGAGTCGTATGCCGTGTCATGCGTGTTGGTCGCCGATGCGACATACGGCTGGTTGGTCCAGACTCTCATCTGGTTCCAGCGCTTGAAGTGCGGGATCCACTTGCCGAAGTTCTGCTCGAAGTGCTTGAAGCCGACCCACTGGCTTCCGTTGTCGGATACGTGCTCGCCTTGGACGAACGTCGAGATGCCCTGTTCCTGACCGTAGAAGATCATGGGCACGCCGTCGATGGCGGAGACCATGGCGTAGCGGGAGGCGGTGACCTGCGGGTCGCCCCACGGGATGATCTCGTCATGGCAGGTCTCGTTGAGGAGGATGAGGCCGTCGCCATACGCGTCACGGCGATTCTCCAGCTCGGTCTGGAACTGCCCGGGATCGGAGACGTGGTCCTGCGTGAAGCGGAAGACCATGTTCTCGTTGAGGATGTCGAACTGGCGGTTGGAGCGGAAGCCGACCTTGCCGCCGTCGAGGGACTCGGCCATGAAGAGGAAGTTCCACTTCATCGCGCGGGTGCGGTTGATGCAGTACTCCCAGAACTGGTTCGGGAGGCCCTGAGCGTAGTCGCAGCGGAGGCCGTCGATGCCGAGGTCGTCGGTGTCGTCGAAGTGGTTCACGCCGTCGTTGCCGGTCTTCTTGATCCAGTACTCGGGATAGCTGGCCATGTACTTCCAGAGGAGCTTCGTAGCCGGGAGCATCGAGCCGTAGTAGTACTGGTCCTCTTCGGAGTAGATGCGGGAGGTCTCGGGGCCGAGTTCGCTCCAGGTGTGCTCGCCTTCGTCATCCCACCACTTGTGCTCAACACGGTCGTCGTACTTGACCATGGTCGAGTAGTCGCCGTAGAGGAGTTCCGCCACGTCGTTCCACTTGCCGAAGTCATAGCGCTCAGGGGCGTTGGCGATGGTGTTGTTATCGACGCTGTAGTTCGCGCTCCATTCCGCCGGATCGGCCTGGTTGTGGGTCTCGTCCACGACGTGGGAGTACCACTGGATGCCGATCTTGGTCGCGGGGATGGTGTCGGTGGCCTGGACGGTCCGCCAGTCGGCGGCGGCCGCGTCGAGTTCCGCGATGGCCTTGGTGCCGAGGCCGTTGGTGGCCAAGGCATAGCCTTCGCCGAAGACCGCGTCGAACGAGGTGTGGTTCATGACGCCGTCGAGCATGACGTTGATGGTCTTGAGTTTCTTCACGCCGTCGGCCGGAGGCGTGTCGCTCTGGGCCTTGTCGCAGAGGCGGACGAAGTTCGTGAAGGCGGCAACGGCATTCGCTTCCTTCTGGGCCTCGGTGAGACCGGCGTTGTTCTTGGTCTTGGTCATCTCGTAGTTGACGGAGAAGTAGTTCTTCGTCGCGTACGGGGAGCCGGGCCAGTAGCGGTTGCCCTGGTCGTCGGTGTTGCCGCGGGCGTAGTTCAGGTTCGGGTGGATCGGCTGGAACCACAGGCAGTTGATGCCCATGCGGTTCAGGTAGTCGATGGAGAACTCGCCGTAGGGGTCGGCATCGGTGGCCGTCAGGCGCTCGGAGAGGTCCTCGAAGTTGCCGGACGTGTCATTGGAGTCGCCGGTGGCCTTGGTGGTGAGGACGTTCAGCTCGTACATGGTCTGCTGCATCGCCTTCTTGGGGGAGATGACGACCACATGGTCGCGGCGCGGCGAGCCTTCCGGATCCGGGTTCTGGGAGTACCAGACCCAGTTGGTCACGCCGTTCTGGACGTAGCCATAGCGGGCGGTGATGCGGTAGACGCCGCACTTCCTGGTGGAGAGGGTCTTGACGTAGGCGCCGGTGCCCTTCTTCATGGGAATGGCCTGCCAGTAGCCGGCTTTGGCCTCATAGGTGGCCGCGGCGGTCACCTTGCTGCCATCGGGCGGGATCATGCCGTCCGGCCAGCCGTCGCCGTCGGTGTCGTCATCCGCGTGGTCGCGGCGGCCGAAGTTGGTGAACAGCTCGACGATGTCGGCGTCATCCGGGGCGTGGTAGGCGACCTCGACGGTGATTTCGTCGTCGGGGTCGGCCTCGTCGAGGAAGAACTTGCTCGTCGTGTAGTCGGCGGTCGTGCCGTTGACGGTGAGGTCGCCGGACCCGTCGGAGAACATGCGGTATTCGAAGGTGCAGGAGCCGTTCTCGGCATTGTATTCGGCCTGTTTCCAGAGCCCCGTGCCCTTGGTGTTGCGGGCATAGATCTCGTAAATCAGGACCGAGTTCGGATTGGCGAGGGCGTCATCCTCGATCGTCCCCATCCACGTCATGGCCTTGCCTTTGCCGGACGTGTCGGCGATGGTGCCCTGGAGCGTCATGTTGGTCTGGCTGGTGAGAGCCTTCCAGGAGCGGGCGGCGCGGGCCGTCTTGCTCTTGATGGCCTTGACGCCGGAGGAGCGTTTCGCACCTTCTTCCCGGATATCGATGCGGTAGCGGATGACCGCCTCGTCGGCCCAGGCGTCGCCGTTGTCCGGCTTGTAGCCGATCGTGGCCCAGATCTGCACCTTGTTGTCGGCGGCGCGGGTGATGTTGCCGCCGTGGCGGATGAAGCCCGGTTCGGAGCCTTCGGCCGCCGCGGCGATGCCGACCTCGAAGGGCGTCTCGCGGGCGGTCGCCTCGGAGGGGGTCGTCAGGGACGTGCCGGAGTTGTCGGGGTTCATGTAGAGGTAGGTCGGGGTCGCGAGGGCCGCGTTGTTGGTGTAATTCACCGCGAAGTAGTACTGGAGGAACTTGCCGGCGGCGTCCGCGGGAATCTGGATAAGCGCGTTGTTTGTGTTGCTCCAGTAGTTGTTGTAGTTGTTGTTGCCGCCGCGGCTGCTCCAACCCATGTCCTTGCTTTCCCAGTTGGACCAAGTGTCGCCAGCGCCGAAGCGGTAATACACCTTGCCGCCAGTCATGTCGAACGGGTCAGGCTCTGCGCTGGAGCCGTCGCCGCCCTGGAAGTTGCCCATCCAGAGCGAGACCTTCTCGCCGACCTTAGGGGTGTTGGGGGAGCGCATGGCGGAGTTGATGGATGACGGCTCGTGGTTGGTCGGGCAGTGCCAGCAGTTGCCGAGCGTGCCGACGGAGGTGCCGGCGATCTTGAGCCGGTAGGCGTTGCCGTTGTTGGCCTTGAGGGTGTCGGCGGTGCCATTGCTGGCTTCGAGCTTGTAGAGGAGGGTCTTGCCGCCGGGCAGGTCAGCCACCGTGGCGGTGAAGTAGGTCTTGTCCTCGAAGGTGCTGCCCTTGGTCAGGGTGACGTTCTGCCAGGCGCCGACGGTGCCGGTGATCTCCTCGAAGGCGTAGCTCATCTTGACGGTGAGCTGGGAGATGTCGTTCCCGGTCTTGGCCATGGCGACGGTGATGGTCGCCGTGTCGCCCTCGTTGGGCTCGGTCGGGCTGGCCGTCACGCTGGCGAAGGTCGCGCCGATGTTCGCGGGGGCGGGGAGGAGCTGCAGCACGTAGTTGCCGCCGCCGTTGTTGTCCCACGCTTCGTTGCCGTTGGCGTCGCGGGCGCAGACGCAGTACTGGAGTTCGCCGACTTCGAGTTCCTCGGCGGGCACTTCGAGGTGCCACCATTTGCCCTTGTCGGAATCCCAGTCCGCGTTGAGCTGCATCATCTTGCCGGGCCAGACTTCGCCGGGCTCGGGATTGACCGCGTAGAAGACTTCGACTTCGGTCACGTTGTCGGCGTTGCCGGCCTCGGTGTTGATGTAGATCGTGTCGGCCAGCGTGGCGTTATCGACCGGCCATCCGTAGGTGTTGCGCGCCCAGAGGGTCGCCGCGGAGCCACCGCCGCCGCCGCCTTCGCCACCGAAGACGTCGGAGCTGTTGTCCTTCGGGTTGCAAATCAGGACCTTGCTACCCTTGGGGCCCAGCGTGACGCCCTGCAAGTTGATCCGGCCATTCCAGGAGTCGCAAACGAGTTCGGCGTTCAAGTCGCCGTTTTCATAGAATTTAATCGAGCCGCCGTTGGAATCGGAGATGCCGACATCGAGCCAGCCGCCGTCGTAGCTGGAAAGGCTATAGTCGTAGTCGGAGGTGTTGATAAGGACAAGGGCCACCTCGTCGTCATACCACTTAGTGAAAGCGTAGAGGCCCTGTCCTCCGACGCTCGCACGCTGCTGGAAGCCGCCGCGGCGGAGGGCACGGGACTTGTTGCGCAGGTTGTTCAGCCACTGGATGTGGTAGTACAGGCCCGCAGACTTTGCCTCGTCGGAGAACATGTTGCCGTAGGCGTTGCCGGGCTGGAAGCCGCTGGACGTGCCCCAGGTGGCGTCCGGATCGAACATGCATTCGCGCTGCCAGTCGCTGTCGTCGGGGTTGTACCAGTCGCTCTGCTCGTCACCGTTGCGGTCGGTTCCGTTTCCGTGGCCGCCCTGGTTGAAGCAGTGTTCCGTACCGTAGTAGAGGAGGGGGATCGGGGGGGCCAGATAGAGGAAGGTCATGGCCGGAGCCATGATGCGCTTAGCGTTGTCCTTGGAACCGCCGCCGTAGGCGTAGGCAAAGCGGTTGACGTCATGGTTGTCGAGGAACGCGATGACGTTGTTGGCGGACTTGCCGTACTTGGAGGAGATGTAGCCCATTTCCTCGCCCAGCTGGTAGCCAGAGTAGCCATTTCCGAATGCGTTGTTCATGGCCTGCATGAGCGGGAAGTCGAGGGAGGCGTTGAAGCCGTAGCCGTCGGAGCACCAGCCGGCGAGGGCGTCATGGCTGTAGCTGAAGAGTTCGCCGAAGACCAGGAAGTTCTTCTTACCGCGGGTGGCCGCGTGATCACGCATCTTCTGCGCCCAGTTACGGCACCAGTCGTACGGGATGTGCTTGATGGCGTCCACGCGGAAGCCGTCGCAGTCGGTCGCGTCGATCAGGTTCTTGAACGCCTTTTCCAGGAGGGCGGAGGTCGTGGAATCTTCCTGCCTCAGATCGTCCGTGCCCTTGAACTGGCCCATAAGGTTTTCGGGGGAGGTGTCCCAGTTCTGGATGGTGCCGTTCAGGTGGAAGCGGTCGAGGTTGTCGAAGGGTGCCTGGTGCTTCTGGGGATTGTTCGCGGCGGAGCCCCACCAGTTGCCATCGCGGTTGGGGGTGTAGTACTTGTCGTCATTGCCGCTGTTGCCCTGGCGGCCGCACTTGTCCGACATGTGGTTCGGGGCGACGTCGAGGATGACGGCGATATGAGCGGAGTGGAGGTCATCGATCAGATCCTTGAGTTCCTGGAAGGTGCCGCTGGCCGGGTCACAGGAGAAGAAATTGTCGACGTGGTACTGGTGGTACGGAGTCCAGCGCCATTCCGGGTAGCCGTCGTAGCGGAACGCCTGCGAGTTCAGCTGGACACCGGAAATCCAGACGGCCGTGACGCCCATGTTCGTGAGATAGCCGATCTGCTGGCGGAGACCGCGCCAGTTGCCACCTTGGTGGAAGTTACGGCTCCACGGAAAGCCCATGTGGCAGGTACCCTTGTAGAAATATTCGGGATGGTAGTCGCTCAGATTGCAGTTTCCGTCGGTCGCGAAGCGGTCGGTGAACAGCTGGTAGATATTCCGGTCGCGCCAGTCGTCGGGAGAGGCCGTGTAGGAGAAACCTGACTCGTATTCACGAGTCTTCAAGGCGTAAGCGCTGTCCGCGCCGCCGTAATACCAAGAAGAATCGATGCCTTCATCTGCCTGAGCTAGCGGGGTCAGGACCGCAGCAGAGACAAGGCCAATACACAAAAAACGCCAGAATTTTGAGGTTTTCTTCATTTTTGACTCTCCATACAGGGGTTCGTTGCCCTCAAGAATAGCAGTTTCGGGCTGCGGAGTCCATCTTCTTTTTTTGGTCCAGATTATGGCATAACTTATTCGATTGCAATCGATTGCAATCGATTGAGACCGATTATTTCAGTGAAAAGATGAGGGGCGGGGGGGGGGCGCGCGTGGGGCGCGCGGTGAAAAGTGAAAAGAGAAAAGTGAAAAGAGGGGCGCGCTGCCGCGCTCCCTGGGGTCAGAGGGGGCGAAGGGTTTCGAAGGTGCAGATGCGGACGGCGGGGGTGGAGTCGGGATCGCGGAGGAGGGAGTTGTCGGGGAGGAGGGTGAGGAGGTAGTGGGTGGGGGAGGGACGTGCGTCGATGAAGCCGCCGGAGGCGAGGAGGCGGGCGGTCTTGCGGTCGAGGAGCTCGGCCTCCGCCGGGGTGATGAGGGAGCGGTCGAGGGCCTCGCGGGCGTTGATGCCGTGGCAGAGAGGGTGCTGGGGGGCGGCGGCGGCGAGGTCTTCGTCGAGTCCGTTCCAGTAGCCCCAGACGACGATGTAGTTGCGCTCCTTCTGGAGGATGGGGGCGCCGTCGGGCATGCGGAGGTGGGCGTGGGAGGCGTAGCGGCGGGGGTCGAGGGATTCGGCGGGGAGGGTGGACATGTGGCCGAGCATGTAGATGGCGCGGGGGTAGGTGGTGGGGACGCCGGCGGCGGAGAGGCGGAGGGCGAAGGCGACCTCCTCGAAGGGGGAGTTGTAGCCGTGGAAGGCGAGGGGGTCGTCGGGCTCGGGGACGTCGCCGACGTGGGCGACCTTCCAGACGAGCTGGATGTTGTCCTTGGTGGTGGTGCGGTAGACGCGGGCGGTGTCGGAAAGGGAGGTGCGGGGGGTGCGGCGCCAGCGCTCGGGCTGGAAGTAGTCGAAGAGGGCGGGGTCGCGGCCCACCACCCAGAGCTTGCCGTTGGTGGATTCGCAGGCGCCGTGGACATAGTCCACCCCCCAGATGGAGACGTAGGAGAGGTGGGAGGGGCAGGGGGGGGCGGAGGGGGCGGGGGTGAAGCGGTCGCGCTGGCGTTCGAGATAGTCCTGGCGGCGGGTGGCGAGGATTTCGGCCTCGTGCTCGGGGGTGCGCGCGAGGAGCTCGAAGTCGACGAGGGCGTAGACGAGGTCGCCGGCGTGGTCGCGGAGGAGGGGGGCGGGGGGGGGCGGGGGCTCGGGGGCGGGTCCGGCGGCGGCGCGGATGGGATGGGGGCGGACGATCACATGCTGGGGCTTGACGTCGAGGACGCGGAAGCCGGCCTTCCACATGTCGGCCACGGACCGTTGGAGCATGAGGTCGGGGAAGGGCGGATCTGGGGCGATGGCGGGGTCTGCGGCGGCGGAGGCGATCGCCTCGGGGGAGGTGGCGGCGACGCCTTTGATCCATTCGTAGATCAGGATATACTGGCGGTATATGTCGAGCTCGACGTCGCGGAATTTGGCTTTTTTTCGGGCGATCTTGGACTGCGAGCGGCCGGTCTGCCAGAGCTCGAAGCGCTTGGCGGGGACGTAGATGGCGAGCGGCTTCTGGGTGCGGATGGAGCCGGGGCGGGCGGCGGTGCGCATCTCGAGAAGGAGGGAGAACTCCTCGTAGGGGGAGTTGAACTCGGCCTCGATGAACTTGTTGAGGGTGAAGGTGTCGATGGGGACCTCCTCGCCGACGCGGCACCATTTGACCACCAGGTCCTTGGGAGGGGCGCCGGGGGCGGGGCGGGTGCGGACGCGGTAGACGCGGGAGGTGCCCTGGAGCTTTTCGCGGGCGGAGGAAAACCAGTCGGAGGCGTACCAGCTTTCCGGGCGGAGCTGCTGGAGGAAGGGGCGGCCGAAGGCGGTGACGTAGAGGTCCGAGTTGTCGGGGAGGCGGTAGTGGTCGTAGGGGACCCCGAGAAAGGCGCAGGGGGAAGGCGGCGGAAGGGGCTCAAGGGAGAGCGGAGCGGACGCGGAATTCGTGGCGGCGATGTTCATAGGCGTGAAAAGACTAGCACCCGTTTGCACCGAGGAACAGCCTAACTTGTCTTCGTATCAATTCCTTCGTATCAATTCCATGTCAACAACTTAAGGGCCTGTCCCTCTGCCGTATATTTGTTGGTGTTTCTCACGGGGAGGGGAGTCATGCGGGAGAGGTGATGGCGTTCTTGCGGAGCTTGCGGACACTGCAGAGCTGGATGCCGTCCCATACGGGGCAGAGCGGCGCGCCGAGTGGTGGGTGTCGGCGGTTTTCACTGAAGGCATAGCGGTGGGCCTCGAATATCCCCGCCGTGAATGCCTTGCTACCGATCGCAAGCCCGTGCGACATCGCCCGAATCTTGCAACGCAGAAGCTGGGGCAAGGAGGGCTTCTCGCGGTCGGCTAGCACCTTGCGGACCTTGGACGGATCAAGATCGGCAGCTCCTTCTGCATAAAGAAGGCCTCGGTAGGCTTTCAGCACCTTGTCATAGCGGTCGGTCGTGCAGCCGTAGATACTGGCGAGCCCCTTCCGGGCCTCTGCACCGCCATTGCAAGCCGCACCATAACCGCTGAATTCGTAGTCCTTGGGGTCGGAAACAATGCCAGCCCGGACCGGATTGAGGTCGATATAGGCCGCCACCGCCGCCAACGAACCGCCGCCTTCCACCAATGTGCTGCTGAACCGATTCTGCCAGAGCGTTCCTTCGTGCCCCTTGTGATGAGCGGCATACCAGGCCGTGAACCGCTGTTTGAGCGAATGCATGAACGGCGTGATATCGTTCATCCGCTTGCGAAGACGGGCCTGTTCGGCCTCAACAAGCTCGGGGTGCTTCTCCTTCCGAAAGCCTTCCCAGCGGATTCGCATCTCTTTCGCGCGCCCATCACCATATAGATAGGCGACACGGGCCAGCAATTCTCCTTCCGTGATCGGCTGGGGGGCCGAAACCCTCACCAGAATGTGAAAATGATTCGACATCACGCAATGTGTCAGGACTTCGACCCCCGAAAACGCCGCCACTCGCCGCATCATGCCGACAAACACGCGCTTCTCCTCTTCCTCCAGCAAAAATTGCTTCAACGCGCACCGGCTCACCAGATGGTAATACGCCCCACTCTCAACCTTCACCCGCTTCCTTCTCATCATTGGCTCCTTTCGTTCCTTGCGCCCCGAATCCTACCCCTCGCTTCACCCTCTGTCAACATCTTAAGGGCCTGTCCCTTACTTGATAAGAGGCAAAAAAAGGGCAGGGCCGGGGAGGCTCTGCCGAAAAAGGGGGGGAAGGGGGGGGGGTCAGTCCTTGACGTATTTGGTCTGGCCGAGGATTTCCCATTCGTCGACGATGGCGAGGATGACGTTGTCGACGGGACGGTCCTTGGTGATGGTGGTCTGGCGGGCGGAGGAGCCGGCGGCGGTGAGGACGTATTCGCCGGGGCCGGCGCCGATGGCGTCGGCGGAGACGACGTAGGAGCCGGTCTCCTTGCCTTCGGAGTCGCAGAGGCGGACGAGAAGGAAGCGGATGCCGTTAAGGGTTTCTTCTTTGCGGGTGGAAACGACGGTGCCGACGACTTTGCCGAGATTCATGGAGGACTCCTGAAGGGGGGAAACTGGGAAAAAGGGGGAAGGCCGCCGCGGCCTGGGGCCGCGGCGGCTTTTTGCCGGAAGCCTTACTTGGCGGCTTCGGGGGCGCGTCCGAGCGGGAGGACGGCGTCGACGTTGGCGTGCGGACGCGCGATGACGTGGACGGAGACGACCTCGCCGACGCGGCCGGCGGCGATCTGCCCGGCGTCGCAGGCGGCCTTGACGGCGGCGACGTCGCCGCGGACGATGACGGTGGTGAATCCGCCGCCGGTCTTTTCGTAGGTCACGAGCTCGACCTTGGCGGCCTTGACCATCGCATCGGCGGCCTCGACGGTCGCGGGGAAGGAACGGGTTTCAATCATTCCGAGTGCATCTGCCATAGGATTTACCTCTTTCTGTTGGGGTTATCGGTTCTTTTTAAAGGGTTATGCGCGGCGTCTGGGGTTATTCGAGGGGGTTGAGGGCGGCGCAGTCGGAGCGTCCGGTGACGGATTCGATGGCGGCTTCGGCGGCGCGGAAGGCGATGTCGATGTCTCGTTCCTCTCCGCCGAGGTAGAGCCGGCCGAAGGAGCCGGTGCAAAGGATGTCGAGGATGTTGATGTTTGCGGCCTTTTCTGCCTCGTTGGCGGCGAGGGCGGCGTAGGCTGCGGGGGCGAGCTCCATGACGTAGAGGGACTGCCCGGGGAGGAGCATGTTGCCCTGGCGGACGCGGTTGATGAGCATGGCCTGGTGGTCGGAGACGTTGCGGATGACCTGGGAGGAGAAGAGCTTGGGCTTGATGCGCTGGTCTTCGGTGCGATCGAGGGCGCGGAGGACGGCGGCGCCGGCCTGGCGGACATCGGCCTGGGACTGGGCGTGGAGCTCAAGCATTCCGTAGAGGCGTTCGACGACCTGCATGCCGGGGACGACATCGGTGGTCTTGAGGGCGACGTCGGTGACGTGGTTGATGGCGATGCCGGGGGAGATCTCGACGAAGAGGGAGGCCTGGCCGGCGATGGGCAGGAAGCCGCGGGCCACCGACGCCAGGTAGGAGGCGCACTGCGGCTGCAGGCTGTCGAGGAATACGTATGCGCGGAGGTCGGCCATGGCGTTGGAGGGAGTGGGGGTTATCTTCCGCCGGTGGCGGCGATGGCCTCCTGCATCATCTTGACGGAGGATGAGGCGCCGATGCGGGTGGCGCCGTGGCGGATCATGTTCATGGCGTCGGCGTAGGTGCGGACGCCGCCGGAGGCCTTGACGCCGAGCTTGGGGGCGACGGTCTGGGACATGAGGGCGATGTCCTCGGCGGTGGCGCCGCCCTTGTTGAAGCCGGTGGAGGTCTTGACGAAGTCGGCGCGCGCCTTCATGGAGCACTGGCAGGCCTTGACGATCTCGTCCTTGGTGAGGAGGCAGGTCTCGAGGATGACCTTGAGCAGTCCGTTGCCGTCCTTGACGGACTCGCAGACGGTGCGGATGTCGCGCGTGACGCCATCCCAGTCACCGGCCTTGGCCTTGCCGACGTTGATGACCATGTCGATCTCGCGGGCGCCTTCGCGGATGGCGCGGCGGGCCTCCATCGCCATCATCTGGGCGGGCATCGCGCCGAGGGGAAAGCCGACGACTGCGCAGACCTTGACGGGGGAGCCGCGGAGGGCCTGGGCGGCCACGGGGACCATCGCGGAGTTGACGCAGCAGCTCCAGAAGTTGTACTGGATGGCCTCGGCGCAGAGCTTGCGGATGTCGTCGGGGGTGGCCTCGGGCTTGAGGAGGGTGTGGTCGATCATGCGGGCGAGCTGGGCGGGGCCGAGGTCGGGGATCGCGGCGGGGGAGCGCGCGGCGGCGAAGGCGGGGCTTGCGCCGATGATCTCCTTGACGCGGGCGGCGATGCGGGCGACGTCGTTCTGGCTAAGTTCCATCTTGAGCTCCTTCCATGCGGCCATGATGGGGGAGCCCACGCGGCCGCTTTCGAGGTCCTTGATCATTTGTACGCGCCGGAGATGGCGTTCTTCGGTGCAGTTGTTGTCGAGGAAGGCGGTGACGATGGCCTTCATCTCGTCGAAGGTGTTCTGTCCGGCGCCGAGGGTGAGGAGGTTGGCACCGTTGTGCTGGCGGGAGTTCTTGGCGAGGGCCGTGTTGTAGCAGGCGGCGGCGCGGACTCCGGGGATCTTGTTGGCGGTCATGGCCGAGCCGATGCCGGCGCCGTCGATCATGATGCCGATGTCGCAGCGGCCCGACGCGACGCAGCGGGCGACGGCGGAGGCGTAGACGGGGTAGTCCACCGAGGCCTTGGAATGCGTGCCGAGGTCAGAGACATGGTGCCCTGCGGAGCGGAGCCATTCGGCAAGCTGGGCCTTGACTTCGAAGCCTCCGTGGTCGGAGCCGATGGCGATTCTGGTGATACCTGCGGGCATAACGCGGGAAGTATGGCACATTGGCCGGGAAAGGGAAGGGAGAAAGGGAGGCGGGAGGTGAAGCGTTTTAGCAGGGGGCGCGCGGGGGGGGAGGCGGTGCGGCGGAGGGGGGGGCAGGGCGGGCAGGAAAGAAAGAACTGGCGGGCCGACGGCCCGCCATCAGGAGGGGTGAGGACAGGGGGAGGCCGCCGCGAGGGGCGCGGCGGGCGAGAGGGCGATGGGGGAGGCGTCATGCCTCGGGGAAGGAAGGCATGGGGGGGGCGGGGAGGTTGAAGGCGAAGGAGACGAGCTGGCCGAGGTCGTCGTCGCGGGTGAGGGCGGAATCGGGGATGGCGGCGGCGGCGATGTCTTCGGCGGAGGCCGGGGCCTGGGTGATGGTCAGGTCCGGGGTCGCCGAGGCGGCGGTGGTCTTGGCGGCGGCGGCTTCCGGAATCTCGGCCGGGGCGGTGGTCTTGGCGACGTTGATGTTGAAGTTGATTTTCATTGTGATGTTTTCCGTGTTCGCCGGGATTACACGAAAGTCAGTGAAGGGTTACACCCATTTCCGAAAGAATTTCGCGGAGCTTGTTTTTTGCCCGGAATATGCGGACTTTGACGAGATTTTCGCTGGCCCCGGTCTGGGCGGCGATCTCGCGGATGGAGAGGCCGGCGACCTGGAAGAGGGTGTAGGCGTCGCGGAGGGGGGGGGAGGCGTGAGAAGGCGTCGGAGAGCTGCTGGCGGAGTTCGGCGCGGCGTTCCTCGGCCTCGGAGGGGAGTTCGTCGGGGGAGACGGTCTCGGTGGTGTCGCCGTCGCGGATCTCGTCGACGAAGGTGAGGCGGGCGTTGTCGCGCCAGAGGTTCTTGCGTAGGTTCCGGGCGGTGGTGAAGGCGAGGCCCGAGACGGCGGAAGGGTCGTCGGAGAGGTCGTCGCGCATGCGCCAGATGCGGAGGAAGGTCTCCTGGACAAGGTCGTTGGCCTCGGCGTGGGAGGAGCCGGAGGCGACGAGCCAGTTCAGGAGCTTGGGGGCGATGACGTTATAATGTTCTTCGATAGTCATGGGCGGGAGCGGATCATATCACACTGAGGCACAGAGAAACAGCGGAGAAATTTGGGTTCGATCGGACAAAAGGGACAAAAGGATGGAAGGGATGGAATGGAGTGGGGGGGCGGGTGCCGAATTTTGCCGCAACATGCATTGGGAATGGGGCGATTTCGTCCATGGCTTCAAATTTCAGCATCTTCGTCTTGCTGGGGCTCGGCGGGGGGGAGGTCGGTGAGGGTGACGGAGTCGAGGTCGGCGTCTTCGCGTTGGGCGTCTTCGAGGCGTTTGGCCCATTTGAGGATTTCGGCGACGGGTTCGAGGAAGTCCTCGGGGACGAAGTCTTCGAGGCGGCCGTTGGCGTAGAGGGCGCGGGCGAGGGGGACGTCTTCGAGGACGGGGATGCCTTTTTCGAGGGCGGTTTCGCGGATGATCTGGGCGATGCGGCCGGAGCCGAGGGCGCAGATGCGGGGGAGGGGGGCTTCGTCGGCGTTGTAGCGGATGCCGACGGCGAGGCGGGTCGGGTTGGTGACGACGACGTTGGCGCGGGCGACGGATTGGCGGGGGTCGGGGCCGTTGAGGATTTCGTCGCGGAACTGGCGCTGGGCCTGCTTGATTTCCTGGGAGCCCTCCATTTCCTTGTACTCGCGCTTGACTTCGTCCTTGGTCATCATCATCTGCTTGGTGAAGTTGCGGCCCTGGAAGAGGCGGTCGACGACGGCGATGACGATGTAGCCGAAGGCGGTGTAGACGGCGAGGCGCTTGAGGAGGAGCTTGAGGGTGGGGAAGATGTCGTCGACGGTGCCGTAGCACATGGTGAGGAGTTCGGGGACGGAGGCCCAGATGATTTTGTAGAGGAGGTAGCCGAGGAAGCAGACTTTCAGGATGTTCTTCAGGAATTCGAAGAGGTTCTTCATCGAGAAGATTTTCTTGGCGCCTTCGACGGGGTTGAGTTTTTCGAGCTTGGGCATGATGGGCTCGAAGGTGAAGAGGAAGCCGATCTGGGCGGTGTTGGCGACGATGGCGATGAGGGCCGCGACGGCCACGAAGATGAAGGAGTGCTTGAAGATGATCATGGCGGCCAGGGCCATGGCCTGGTGGGTGGAGGAGAAGGGGTCGTCGCCGAGGCGCTGGCCGATGTAGTTCAGGAGGATGGAGGCGTCGTCCATGAGGGCGACGCCCAGCCAGGCGAGGACGGCGAAGAGGGCGACGAGGATGGCGGTGGAGACGATGTCCTTGGAGGTGCAGACCTGGCCCTTTTCGCGGGCGTCGCGAAGTTTTTTCGGGGTCGGGAGTTCGGTTTTTTCGCCGCTGGAGGAGTCAGCCATGGGGGAAAGTTTTTAGCACAAAAGGACAAAAAGGGGAAAAAAGGGAAGAAAGAGAAGGAAGATTTTTGGCACAAAAGGACAAAAAGGGGAAAAAGAGCAGAGAGAGGACTGGAGAGAGGATTGTCATTTGCGGCGGTAGAGGTGGCGGCATTGGAATTTTTGGGAGCCGAAGTTGACGAGGAGTCCGTGGTCCAGGCGAAGGGCGTGGAGATAGTTGATGGTTTGCGCCAGATGGGCGGGGGCAAGAGTGGAGACGGATTTGAGTTCGACGAGTATGCCGTCGACAATCATATCGGCCACATATTCGCCGAGGACAAAGCCGTCTTCGTCGTGGACGGCAACGGGGACTTGGGTTTGGACGGAGAGTCCGGTCTTTTCCAGCCGGTGGGCCAGTCCGGTTTCGTAGACTTTTTCGAGAAACCCGGTTCCGAGGTAGGCATGGAGGTCGAATGCGGCCTGGCGGATGACATCGCAGAGCTTTTTGGCCTCTTCTTCCGTCATGGCATTCTCTTTTTCCACCTTTTTGTCCTTTTGTGCCAAAAACATCAGCCGCCGAGGAGGCGGCGGGCGGGGTCGAGGATGGCGGAGTCGCGGGTGTACATGAGCATGTCCATGATGAAGGGGAGGTAGACGACGAGGAGGGCGACGCCGAGGGCCGATTTGATGGGCATGGAGAGGAAAAAGACGTTCAGCTGCGGGGCGGTGCGGTTGACGAGGCCCAGTCCGATGGTCGCCAGGAACATCACGATGATGACCGGGGCCGCGATGACGACGGTGGCTTGGAGCATGCCGTCGAGGGTGCCCAGGATCTGCACGGGGGCGTCGGAGACGAAGGCGAGGGAGGGGATGGTCCCGGGGGCGAAGACGGGCCAGACGGCGTAGCTTTTGTAGAGGGCGCCGAGGAAGAGAAAGACCGCGCCGCCCACGAAGAAGATGGTCGAGACGAGCTGGGTGAAGAAGATGCCGGTGGTGGAGACTTGGGTGCCGGAGAGGGGGGAGTAGACTTCGCCCATGGTCGCGCCGCGCTGGTTGTCGATGAAGTTGCCGACGTTTTCCGCGATCCAGAAGGGGACGGCCGCGAAGAAGCCGATGAGGAAGCCGATGAGCGCCTCGCGGAAGGCGGCGAGGGCGAAGAGCCAGAGGTTGGGGTCGCCCGGCGGAATGGTGGCGTGGATGGCGGGGAGGACCAGGACGGCGAAGGCGAAGGTGGCCGCGCGGCGGGCGACGCCGGGGATCATGGAGTCGGTCAGGGCCGGGCAGATGGCGAAGGCCGCGCCGATGCGCGCCATGGCGAGGACGGCGGCGAGGATCCAGGCGTGGAAGGAGACGTAGGTCACGGGGCGGGGGGGGAGGGCAGGGACCACAGGGAGAACAGGGACCACAGGGAGAGCAGAGACGACTGGCGACGGGCGGGGGGCATGGGGCGGCTAGCGGAGGAGGGCGAAGTGGGAGAAGATGTCCTGGGTGTAGAGGAGGAGGGTGGAGCCGAGCCAGGAGGCGCAGACGAGGAGGGTCAGGGAGATGGCGATGAGTTTCACGGCGAAGCCCAGGGTCTGTTCCTGGATCTGGGTCAGGGCCTGGAGGAGGGAGACGAGCAGGCCGACGACGGTCGCCACGATGATGGGGATGAGCGACAGGCGCAGGATGATGAGGAGGCACATCTGCGCGTAGTCGAGGATTTGGGCGTGGCTCACAGCAAGTACCCCCGGACAAGGCCCTGGATGAGGAGCGTCCAGCCGTCGACCATGACGAAGAGCAGGAGCTTGAACGGCAGGGAGATGGTCACGGGCGAGACCATCATCATGCCCATGGCGAGGAGGATGTTCGAGACGATGATGTCGATGGCGATGAAGGGGAGGTAGACGAGGAAGCCGATCTGGAAGGCCTTGGTGAGCTCGGAGACGCAGAAGGCCGGGATGAGGATGTAGAAGCTTTCGGGATCGACGATGGCGGGTTCGTCGTCGTGGCCCCAGAGGGTTTCGGCGGTGTTGACGAAGAAGACGCGCTCGCGCATGGCGGTGTGCTCGGAAAGGAAGCGCCGGAAGGGTTCCGCGGCGGCGGCGATGGCGTCGGTTTCGAAAAAGATGCCGTCGGGGGTGCCGGCCTCGGCGGCGGCTTCGGCGGCGGCGGCGGGGGTGCGGGTGCGGGCGAGTTCGGTCGAGGCGATTTCCCAGGACTCGCCGGCGATGGGGGCCATGATGTAGAAGGTGAGGATCATCGCGATGGCGTTGACGACCATGTTCGGCGGGATGGACTGGATGCCCAGGGCATTGCGGATGAGGGACATGACGACGACGATTTTCAGGTAGCTCGTCGCGATCATCGCGATGAAGGGGAGGAGGGAGAGTCCGACGAAGAGGACAATCAACGAGAATGGGTCGGTTTGGAACATGAGAAAGTTTGGTAGTTTGGTAGTTTGGTGGTTTGGTAGTATTTAAGGATGGGGTTAGTTTGGTGGTTGGTCGGAAGAAAGGCGGTTGGGTGAGGAGCGGAGGTGGCGGGTGAGGGAGGTGAGCATTTTGCCGATGGCAACGGCATCGGCGTGGGCATCGGAGAATTGTCCGGGAGTGATGTAGGCGAGGTCGAGGGCAATGTAGAGCTGGGCGCGGAGTTCGCCGGTGGAACCGCTTGCAATGTCAAGAAAGTGCTGGAATTGGTTGTTGGAGCGCCGTTCGAAGCCCTCGGCGATGTTCGAGACGATGGAGACGGCCGCACGGCAGATTTGGTCGCGGAAGCCGTAGTCCTTCGAAAAGGTGCCCTGCCGCGCCAGCGAGTAGATTTTGGACGTGAGTTGGCGCGCCAGTTGCCAGACTTTCAGGTCTTCAAAATGTTCAACGGTCGGCATGGGGGGATTAGTTTGGTGGTTTAGTGGTTTGGTAGTGTGGTGGTGTTTAGGAAGAGGGGGCGGTTTGCGGGGTCGGTGGTTGGTCCAATGGATTGGCAAAGGGATGAATGGCGGTCTGGAATTGCATGGAAACTACCCAACTACCCAACCACCAAACTACCCAACTTTGTCGAATCGACAGATTCGACGAGGAAGGCGGGGTGGTCGCCGAGGGTGTCGAGGCGGCCGGTGGCGATGGTTTTGCCGGAGAGGAGGAGGCGCAGGGGGGCGGGGGCGGAGGGGGCGGGAGGGGCGTCGGGAGGGGTGCCCTCGGCGGCGTCGAAGAGGGCGCCGAGGGGGATGGTGACGGGTTCGGCGGCGACGACGCGGCAACGGGCATCGTCGGTGTAGGGGGCGACTCCGGAGGCGTCGAGGACGAAGCGGGCGTCGACGAGGAGGCGGGGGGGGACGGTGCCGATTTCGGGGAGGAGAAGGGCGTCGCCGGGGACGAGGGTGGCCTGGTCGGCGGGGGGGAGGGCGAAGGCGGCGTATTCGGTTTCGGCGGGGAGGGCGATGTCGCGGATTTCGGCGTGGGAGAGGTTGAGGTGGCGCAGGTTGCCGCCGAGGGCGGTTTCGACGGCGGGGGTGCGGGTCAGGGTGAAGGAGACGCCGGCGACTTCGAGGGCGAGCGCGGCGGGGTCGGGGTCGGCGGGCGCGGCGAGGCCCTTGAGCCGCAGCTGGCGGCGGACGGCGTTTTCGAGGAGCTGGAAGAGGGGGCCGCATTCTTTTTCGGCTAGGGCGAGGAGGATGGGTCCGGGGACGTCGGAGCGGGAGTCCCAGAGGGCGTCGAGCTCGGGGAAGCGCGGGGAACGGGCGAGGGAAAGGGTGTGGGGGTCGTCGCCGATGAGGAGGTCGAGGGCGAGGGTGTCGGCGGGGCGGACGGCGGCGGGGCGGAGGGTGGCGGGTTCGTCGCCGTAGCGGCAGGGCATGGCGAAGGCCGGGGAGTCGAGGACGCGGGCGGGGGAGGAGGCGGCGGCGACGGGGAGCGCGGCGAAGATGTCAAACGGTTTCATCGGGGTTTCCTTTCTTCGAGGCAAGCGAGACCTGGACGCGGCGGAAGGCCGGGGCGTGGGCCTCCATGGCGGCCGCGAGCTGCGGGAGGGCGGCGGCGGCCAGGGCGGCGGC
>JAEEGL015792953.1_pt1 | contig 21393 bp, 13 predicted proteins | sample 9134231 | NCBI WGS metagenome assembly JAEEGL01 (sample SAMN16246548, study PRJNA631951) | gut metagenome | biome: gut microbiome; feature: rumen; material: fiber-attached | host: Bos | place: Iran: Karaj | collected 2018-10
GTATTGCTGAGACAGGTCCTCGAGAAGATAGAAGGACACAGTTTTACATATCTTAAGTACAGCTATGAGCTGCTGGGTAATGACGGTATATTCCTGGAGAAAAACGGTAAGGAGATATACTCCCTTCAGCTTACGGATCTTTCCAAGTATGAAAAAGATGATATAGAGCATGTGGGCTGGTATTACCTTCCTGTGGAATACGGAGCTCCGGTCTGGTTGGAGCCTTACCATAACGAAAATGTGGATACATATATGATATCCTATGTGTATCCCATATATTATAACGGTGAGTTTTTCTGTCTTTACGGTGTGGATCTTGACCTGAATGAGCTGCTGTTAAAGGTACGCGGTATGAAGGTAAATGATTCGGGATATTCCATCTTATATGATAAGGCAGGCAATCCGCTGGGAAAGATCCCTCCGGAGGTGGAGGGTCATCAGGATGAGTTCGTAACGGCCAGTGAGAAGCTTAAGAACGGAATGACGCTTACGGCTTATGTTCCCAAGGACGAGATATATGCCATGCGCAAGAGTCCGGCTTATCGTGCATCTTCGGTAGTGTATACCCTGTTGCTCATCTGCTTTTTCTTCTTTGTGCTTATGAGTATAGGCTCCAAAGAGACCGATGAGCAGGTGGATAAAAAGAGATCCTGGCGTTTTGTTGTGGGCGTGGGAATAGTAGTGATCCTGCTGATCCAGGGCGTTTTCCTGGTGATCATGAAGGGCGGGATCGGGTCTGATAACGCCGTTTCCATAGAACAGAAAGGGGGCTATAATACCGATTATAAGGCAGTCTCCCTTGCGGACAGGGAACCTTACAGCTATATCGAGACAGGCGGAAGAGCGGATGGCTATTTTCCGGAGGTCGCCAATGCCCTGGCCAACGATGTGATGGCGAACATAGATGTCGGCGTGGTGGAGAAGCGCATCGCGCTTAATATGGTCAAAAACGGTGAAGCCGATATCATAATGGGACTGGATTCCGGAACTGCAAAGGACAACCCGGAGCTGATATATACGGATCCCGTAGTATCCGATTATGTATGTATATATGGTAAACGCCAGGTTGACGGAATCATGGATATCCTGAAGTCCAACGTGGCTTATGTGGCAGGTGATGAGTATCCCGATGTATATGGGATATTGGAAAATGCCAGCGAGTATCCGACTTATAATGCGGCGGTTGCGGCGGTTGCGAATGACACCTGTGATTTCCTCGTGGGCCTTAAGCCTCCGGCCGACCTGGTCCTTAAGGATGCCAGATACAGTTCCATAAAAGAGGTTTATGTGCTGGTGGAATCTCAGATGTGCATGGCTGTAAATAAGGATCATGAGATGCTGGCAAGGAGCCTGAATGCGGCCATAGCCGATATCCAGACGGAGAATATACTGACCCAGCTTCATGCAAAGTGGCTGGAGAACCGCAATGTCCGCAGGACACTCCCTGAGATAATAAAGGAACACAGTCTTTTCTATGAGATCACGACACTGATCCTAGTGATCCTCATCATTATCTATCAGGTATTGATCTTAAGGGCAAGGGAAGATAAGATGTTCCTTTTGAGCGAGACTGATTCGCTTACGGGAATATATAACCGGCGAGGCGGAGAGAGGCGTATCAGACAGCTTCTGCGTCAGAGGACTCCGGGAGCTTTTATCCTCATGGATGTGGACAAATTTAAGACCATAAACGATACTTTTGGGCATCTGGTGGGTGATAAGGTGCTGACTGCCATAGGTGAATGCCTGAAGCAAACCTTCAGAAACGAAGATGTCTGCATGCGTCTTGGGGGGGATGAATATGTGGTATATATAGCAGGGATCACTCAGGAGAGTAATTCCAGGGATATTATCAACCGTTTCTTCAATGAGCTGCAGGCCATCGATATCCCCGAGATAACGGACAGGCAGATAAGTGTGAGTGCCGGTGCCGTCCTGTGGTCGGGTGAAAAGGAGACAGATTTCCTGAGTCTTTATGCTCTGGCGGATAAAGGTACATATGAGAGTAAAAATCATGTCGGTAATTTCGTGACCTTTATTCAGGAAGAATGATAGATTAAGGTGATCTATGAAAAAGATCCTTCGGCTAAAGCCTCAGGATGACCGGCGGTTATGTCATTCTGAGCGAAGCGAAGAATCTTGATAGAATACGGTTTTGAACAGCTTTGGCCGATAGTATTATTTGTTTCAGAAATATATGTAAAGAGGAGGAGTAATATGAAAAGGATAAAAGTTATAGGTATATCTGCGATCCTTATCGCGGCGATCCTTACGGCATGCGGAAGATCCGAATCTGCTGCCAGTTCGGAAGCCTCTTACAAGATGGCTGAACCCGAGATGGCCAATTATGCCGGCGAGGCGGCGGATGTGGTTGATTATGATTATGAAGAAGCCGCAGATGCAGGTTATGGGGATTCAGGATATAATGATACCTCCGGATCGGATGCAAAACAGGTCTCCGAGTCCGAAGCCTCGGCAAATTCGGACAGGAAGCTTATCAGAACCGTTAATATGAGCGTGGAGACGCTGGAGTATGATGCTCTGGTCGGAGCGATAAGATCAAAGGTGAACCAGCTGGGCGGCTACTTTGAGAGTATCAATGAGGGAAAGAGCACTTACAGCAACAATGTGAGATATGCAAATCTTACCATTCGCATACCTAAGGAAAATGCGGACAGTCTCATCGCGGTGATGGAGGATCAGAGCAATATAACCAGCCGTTCCGAATCCATAAGCGATGTGACTCTGGACTATGTGGATAAGGAAAGCCACAAAAAAACCCTTAAGGCGGAAGAAGCCAGGCTCCTTAAATTCATGGAAGAGGCTGAAAGCGTGGAGGATCTCATCAGCATAGAGGCCAGGCTTTCCGATGTGAGATATCAGATCGAGAGCATGGAGTCCCAGCTGAGGACCTATGACAACAAGATAAATTACACAACCATCTATCTGGATATAAATGAAGTGGAGAGGATCACTCCCCAGGAAGAGCCCGGATTCTTTGAGGAGATAAGGGTCGGATTCATGGACAGTCTGGCAGACGCCATAGACATAGTGAAGAATATCATCGCCTGGTTCATAATAAACAGCCCTTATCTGATACTGCTGGCTATATTTGTCCTCCTGGTGATCCTGATCGTCATCAGGCCTATAGCAAAAAAGATCAAAAAATCCAATGAAAAGAGCCGTCAGGCGTATCTGGAGCATCTTAAGCAAAAGCAGGCAGCTATGCAGGGCGCTCCTGTACAGAATGCTTCTGTACAGAATGTTCCTTCACAGAATGCCCCTAAACAGGGTGTTCAGGATGCGGCAAAGGAAGAAACACCCGGGAATACCCCGGCTGCGACAGGGGAAAGAAAGTAGGTTTTGTGTAAAATGCACAAAAACTACCCTGACCGATTGTCAACTTCGTGCAAAATCACACTTGTTTATTTGTGCGCTTGGTGCTAATATAATGGCGTACCCCCCAATACATGGATGACCTCTCCCCGGAGGTCATGAAGTTTCCGGATCATCCGGAGGCTTTACCCATAAAAAGAAATACCTTCTCCAGAAAAGGCATCGCCGCACGGCGATGCCTTTTCATTGTATCCGATATATGGTATAATGTTAGCCGTGTCTGTGATTCGGACAACTATATCAGAGGTAAGGAAATATGAAGTACGGCAAGAGCGGAAAGCTTAACTATATAGCAAATATGCGTCCGGTGTTCAACCGCAGGGCTCTCTTTTCCACCGCCTCGTATGAATATCTCATTCCCGCAGAGCCCATGCCATATTCCCTGGTGACTTTAAGGTTCAGGACAAAACGGAACAATGTGGATTTTGTGATACTCCATTACAACGATGAGAGCGTCTACATGAAAAAGGAAAAGCCCGATGACAGTACCGAGTTTAAGGAGTTTGATTACTATTCCACACAGATAACCGTGGATGATAAGGAAATAGAATATTATTTTGAGGTCAGGGTGGGCAGGATAGTCTGTTATTACGATACCAGAGGTGCGGTGGACGCCCTTGATGAGCTGTTCCCCTTCAGGTTCATACCCGGGTTCAAGACTCCCGAATGGGCGAAGGGCGCTGTCATGTACCAGATCTATGTGGACAGATTTTTTAACGGAGATAAATTTAACGACGTGCTGACGGATGAGTACGCCTACATAGGCGAGCATTCCAGGCGCGTGGAGAACTGGGACAAATATCCGGCCCAGATGGGCGTCAGGGAATTTTACGGCGGAGATCTCCAGGGCGTGATGGATAAGCTTGACTATCTTCAGGATCTGGGGATAGAGGCTATCTATTTCAATCCCCTGTTTGTGTCGCCCTCCAACCATAAATACGATATACAGGACTATGATAATATAGATCCCCATTTCGGAGTCATACTGCCCGATACCGAGTGTGATGAAGACGGGCATCTTCTGAATAATCTGGAGCAGGGCGACAACAATAACCGTAATGCCCGCAGATACAGAGCCAGGATAACCAGCAAAAGGAATCTCGACGCTTCAAACAATCTGTTTGCAAATCTGGTCCAGGAATGTCATCGCCGTGGGATAAAGGTGATAATCGACGGCGTTTTCAATCATTGCGGCTCTTTCAATAAATGGCTTGACCGTGAACGTATATATGAAGGGATGGAAGGCTATGAGCCGGGTGCTTACATCGAAAAGGATTCGCCCTATCATTCGTTTTTCATGTTCCATGATGAGAATGCCTTTCCCTATAATGATACCTACGACGGCTGGTGGGGGCATGATACCCTTCCGAAGCTGAATTACGAGCAGTCCGTGAAGCTGCAGAACTATATTCTGGATATCGCCCGCAAATGGCTGTCGCCGCCTTATAATGTGGATGGCTGGAGGCTTGACGTGGCGGCGGATCTGGGCTTCTCTCCCGAATTCAACCACGCCTTCTGGAAGCAGTTCAGACGCGCGGTAAAGGAGACTAACCCCGAAGCCCTCATAATAGCGGAGCACTATGGTAATCCCAGAGAGTGGCTTAAGGGTGACGAGTGGGATACAGTCATGAATTACGATGCGTTCATGGAGCCCCTTACCTGGTATCTCACCGGTATGCAGAAGCATTCCGACGATTTCAGACAGGACCTCCTTAACAATACGGAGGCCATGTACAATACCATTAAATATCACGCTTCCTTTTTCTCGATGCCTTCACTGATGGTGTCCATGAATGAGCTGTCCAATCATGATCATTCCCGTTTTCTTACCAGGACCAATCATAAGGTGGGCCGTATGAACACCCTGGGCAGCGAAGCCGCAAATGAGGGCGTAAATAAGGCGGTCATGAGGAATGCGGTCATGTTCCAGTTTACCTGGGCAGGCTGTCCCACCATATATTATGCGGACGAAGCGGGCCAGTGCGGATTTACGGATCCTGACAACAGGCGTACCTATCCCTGGGGCAGGGAGGACCATGAGCTGATAGATTATCACAGGGAGATGATCCGCCTGCGTAAAATGTGCCCCGAACTGAAAAAGGGAGCTACGAAATATATTGACGGAGGATACGGATATCTTTGCTTTGCCAGATTCTGTTCCAAGTCGCAGAGCATTATCCTGATAAATAATTCAGAGGGAGAAGTGGAACTGTCTCTTCCCGTATGGCTGGCACAGGTGCCGTGGGAAGGCTCCATGACCAGACTTATCTGTTCTACTCCCGAAGGGCATGACGCGGAGCCTGTCACCTATCATATAGAGGCGGGCCATTTAAAGGTTAAGCTTCCCGGGACCTCCTGTGCATTGTACAGGTTTGAGGGTATGGATTAACGAAGATGATAAGATTTCCTAAGACGAAAAAATCACTGACTGCTTTTGTCCTGTCCCTGGCCATGATACTTCAGGGCGGGCAGTTTACGGCGTTTGCCGCACCGGATGATGGATATGATGATCCATACGGCGGTCAGGAGATACATGAATACCATGATCTTTTTGACGACGGACTGAAGGCTCCGGATACCGATGAATACCTGACAAAGGCAGAGGGCGGGCTTCCGGTCATGGATGAGGATCCCCTTCGTGAAGAGAGTTTGCTCAAGGGGGCGGATGATCCGTATTACAGCTCTGTTGACAAGGGCTATGTGTCCGATGTCATCGATCAGGCCGATTCTCAGCTTTGCTGGGCGTTTTCGGCGGCTTCCTGTATGGAAACCGACGCCGTAAAAAAAGGACTTATGTCGGATGATGAGCATCTGTCTGCGGATGCCCTGGGCTATTATTTCTTTAACCGTGTTCCCGATAAAAAAGGACTGACACAGGACACGGTGATCAGAAACACTGCCCCCGGGACTTCAAGTTATTATGATAACGGCGGAAACACCATTAATGCGGTTTTTGAGCTCATGCAATGGCTGAATCCGATACATTACGATAAGGCTCCTTTCACAGCCAAGGCGAACGAATATCCGGATACAGTGGAGTTTGCGTACGATCAGGACCTGCTCCATCTGTCCGGTGCCAGATGGACGGCGTCGTCTTCGCAGAAGACCATAAAGCAGATGGTCTCGGCCTATGGGGCGGCTGCCATCGGCATATATATGAAGGACAGTGCGGTCCGCATGGTGTCCTATAACGGCGTGAAGGTCCATACGCTTTACAATGATTCCAGGGAAAGTATCAACCATGCCGTCACCATAGTGGGCTGGGATGATGAATTTCCCGCAGAGCTTTTTAAGGGTTCCACTTCTTCCTCTGCCTCCCCTGAGGAAGACGGAGCCTTCATATGCAAGAATTCTTATAATGATCACCCCTATTTTTATCTTTCATACAGGGATGCTTCCATTCTGAGCAGCAGTTACAATAACAAGGCTATCAGTTTTTGTGTGGACAGCAGCTCAAATTACGACAACAATTACGGCTATGACGGCGGTATAGGTACTTCCAGGGCTTCGGCTGTGGGGACCATTTACGGCGCGGAGATCTTCTGCGCATCGGCCGATCCCGGAGACAGGAACGGCGCAGAGGAGATAAAGGCGGTATCCTTTGCCACCAATACGGCAGGAGCAAGCTATACGGTCAGCGTATATACGGGCCTTTCTTCAAACAGCCAGGATCCTACCTCCGGCATACTTATGTCCCAGGTTTCATCCGAGCAGCCTCTGGCCTGTCCGGGCTATTATACGGTGGAGCTTCCCGAACCCGTTTATGTGGATGAGGGCGTGTATTTTTCGGTAGTAGTCAGTCTGTCAGCTCATTCGGCGTCGGATCATGCTACCCTGATGTATGATGATTCCTACGGCGGCAGCACGAGCTCGTGGGTATATTCGAATCCCGTGGCAAAGTCGGGACGAAGCTATCTGAGCAAGGACGGCGTACAGTGGAGTGACACGGCTGCAGATGATCTTAAGGCTTTTTACGATCCGGAGAGCGGACATACACCTACCTCCGGCTATGTGAGGATAAAGGCTTATACGGATAAAACCGCCGCCACCGGCCAGTATCTCATCGATAACGATATGGTGGCCCTGATCCCGGATCAGGTATATACGGGACTTCAGCTGACTCCGGACCCCCAGATCTATTATGGGACCCAGCGGCTGAAGAAGGACAGGGATTACACCGTAACCTACGGGGCAAACAAGGCTGTGGGCAAGGGTACGGGAACCATGACCATCAACGGCATCGGCAGATTCATGACCCGTTCTCCCATCATGCGTTCATTCAACATAAAAAAGGCGTCCATAACCGATCCTGCCGTGATAGTGAGCGGGACGGACCAGCCCCTTTCGTTTACAGGCAGGACCCTGACCCCCATTTCTTTATCCTTCAACGGGATAGAGCTTAAGGCAAACAGGGATTATACCATAAAATACAGCAAAAACATCAAGCCCGGAGCAGCCTTTGCGGTAATAAAGGGAAAAGGGAATTTTGACGGAAAGAGAAAAGAAGAATTCAGGATAAATGTTCTTGACATAAATGACGAGGGGATCACCGTAAAGGATATAAAACCTCAGGAATACAGCGGAGATCTGCTGGAGCCGAATATTGTCCTGCTGAACCAGTATGACCATAAGGCCGTGCTTGTAAAGGATGTGGATTACACAGTGGAATATTTTGACAACCTCATGCCCGGTGAAGCCTATGCGATGGTTACGGGCAAGGGTTCATATACCGGTATCAGGAGAGTGGATTTCACCATAGAGGGCGCGGATCTGGCTCTTGCCAACGTGACGAAGGTGGGTGATTACACCTACTGCGGGGAAGCCATCAGTCCTGAGGTTGAGGTATATTACGGCTCAAAGAAGCTGGTGGAATCGGTGGATTATGAGATCACCTACTCCAACAACATAGATGTGGGAGTGGCACACATAAACATAACCGGGCGGAAGGGTACGATCTTTGCGGGCACCGGTCTTTCCAGAACCTTTAACATAAGGTCTGCGAACCTGTCAAATGCGGTGCTTGAGAATTTTGGAGATGTGGCTTACAAAGCCGGAGTCAGGTATTATACCCAGAATGAGAGCCCGACGGATCCCAACAGGATGAAGATCAGGCTTGCGGGAGGTTATTATCTCAAGCCCGGTGAATATACCGTGACTTATAAAGATAATTATTCCACAGGCGCTACCAGGACGGCTTCCATGACCATCACCGCAAAGAGTGACAATATCAGTGGCACCATCACCAGGACTTTCGATATCATAGCCGGGGCGAAGGTGGTGCTGAATGATTTTACGAATCCGAAGATAACCGTTACCGGTATGAATTCTTCCAGACAGTATATATATGACGCTTCCAATCACAGGACAAACGCCGATAATTCCGTTAAACCTGCGGTTACCGTAAGCTATAAGGGCGTGGTGCTGACAAAGGGCGTGGACTATGAAGTGAAATATCATGACAATAACGCCATAGGTACCGCATATCTTACCATAGAGGCTGTAAACGGTTCGGGATATACGGGCGTAAGGACCGAATACTTTGACATAATAGGAAAGCCCATCTACGTCACCGCTCTGGGTGTGGCGGATAATGACTTTATGGTATCGGAGCCGGCTGACTGTGTTTATACGGGAGCACCTCAGAAGCCTGAGATCATAATCAGGGAAAATGTGCTGGTGGATAAGGATGAAAAGCACAAGAGCGGTGAGAGCGTAAAGCGTCTTGTAGAGGACAGGGATTATACCCTGAAGTATCATAAAAATGTGGATGCGGGCCAGGCCTATGCGGTCATGGAAGGAATAGGAGAATATTCCGGCAGCCATACCTTTTATTTTAATATTGAATCCGCGGATCTGTCGGAAGCGGCCCATGGTGTCATATCGCCGAAGACGTACACTGCGGCCAGGATCTGCCCCGAGCTGCGGCCTACGAATGCAGGCGGATATCTGAGAAAGGGCGTGGATTACAACGTGTCCTACGGTGAAAATATAAATGCAGGCACGGGGACCGTGGTGTTTACTGCGGCAGAGATGACCCAGGAGGAGCTGGACGCCGGTCTGGTGCCGAATTATGTGGGTCAGCTTACAGTCACCTTCACCATAAAACCCAGACCTTTAAACAGCAGCGCCATAACGGTTTCGGGACTTAATGCGGTCCGCTTTGAGGGGACGCAGGTCACGCCGCTGATCTCGGTCTATCTGACTTCAAATGACGGCTCCTTTATCGTTCCCGAGTCGGAATATGATGTCATTTACGGCAAAAATGCTAAGTCGGGCCGGGGAACGGTTACCATCAAAGCCAGGCCCTACAGCGCAGGCGGAACGGGAAATTATATAGGCAGCCGTGTGAACGGCTTTGTGATAGAGGGAGCTGATTTCAGACTGACCGAAAAGGAGCTGTCCGGCTATACAGTATCATATACCGGAAAGCCTGCGAAGCTGTCCATACCCGCATTTGATTCCCCGTCCGTGAACCTGGCGGAAAAGGTTGATTACAGGATCAGGACCGATAAGCGCAGAGATGTGGGCCGGGGTATATTTACCATAGTGGGCCGGGGTACCTATAAGGGAACCTTCGAATACGGAAATTATGAGATCGTACCGCTTCAGATAGATGAGGGTCAGATAGAACTTATAAAGGTTACGGACGGGGTATTTACTTCCCCCAATACGCCGGTCAAATGCCCTAAGCTTATGGTCAGGGCAGGTAAAAAGAAGCTGGTCAAGGGCCGGGATTACGTGGTGAACTATTTTAATAATACGGGAAAGGGAACCGCCACAGTGGTGGTCACCCTGGTAAACAATTACAGCGGAAGCGGGAGCGCTACCTTCAATATTGTCTGATTATGAACTGAAAAAAAGAATATATTCATTGTTTTCCGTGGCTGCGCTGGTATTGCCGGCCACGGCGCTTTTTGTTCTGCTTTGGCGGCAGGTATATAACTATATGACCACATTTCCGTATTATTTCAAGGGATTTGTGATGCTGTCCTTTATGTACGCCCTGTTAATGGCTTTTTTCCTCAAGGTGGCCGACGGGGTTCAGACAGTGTATTTCCACAGGGTGGAACCGGTATTGTCCATGGTTCCTTCAGTTCTGGCGGTGAATCTGATCTTTTATATGGTGACCTGCCTTCTGTCTACCTATCTGGTACCGGTGAAGGGTTTTTTGGTCCTGACCCTGGCGGATATGGTGATGCTCCTCATCCTTATCAGGCTCTTCGGCTTTTTGCGTGATAAGATACTGGGTGAACAAAAGCTTTTGCTGATCTATGATCATCATCTGCCCAGGGAGGTGGAGAGGATATGTGCGGGCTGGGACGGCGCTTACAAAATAGACCGGGTGATATGTGCGGATGAGGGCTTTGATAAGTGCAAAAAAGCGATAAACAAGTACGGGGCGGTGGTTCTGTGTGACCTGCCCGTGGAGCTGAGGGACCGTGTGGCGGAGTATTGCCAGGAAAAAAAAGTGGCCACCTATTATACTCCGGGGCTTTCGGACATGGTATTTCAAAGCGGGCACGGGCTGCATTATTTTGAAAGCCGCATACTGAAGCAAAAGACAAAAGAACTGACCATGGCCCAGAGGTTTACCCTTCTGGGATATCTCAAGAAGGTTTACCGCGGCAGCAGTCAGACGCTTTACGAGAGAGTCCGGGAGAGGATAGAAAAGGGAGAAAAGGATTTTATCGTAACAGCCAATCCCCAGACTCTGATGTCGGCCCTTTATGATGAAGAACTGGACAAAGTCATTCGGGGAGAGGATACTCTGGTGGTCCCTGACGGTTACGGTCTGATAGTGGCGCTGAAGCTGGCAGGCTTCGGTGATTATCAAAAGATTGCAGGCGTGGAATTTGCAAAGCTTCTGCTGAAAATGGCAGATATAAAATCACTAAGGGTCTTTTTGTATGGGGCCAGTGATGAAGTGATACATCGTATGCAGGAACTGGTCAAAAAGGAATACCCCCATGCGATGCTGGTGGGGGCTTATAACGGTTATGACAATGACCACGATGAGATCATGGAAAAGGCAGTGTCCGCAAAGCCCGATATCTTTATGGCTGCGCTGGGAGTGCCTGCCCAGGAAAAACTGATAGCTTCATATTTTGACCGTTTTGACAGGGGCGTATTTCTGGGAGTCGGCGGTTCCTTTGATGTATTGTCAGGATATAAAAAAAGAGCACCGGGAATATTTCTGGATCTGAATCTGGAATGGCTATACAGGATATGTACCGAACCTTCCAGGATCCGGAAATTTATGCAGTCGAATCTGTATTTTATGTCGGAGCTTAAGAGGATAAAGAGCATTCAATAGCTATAAGCGGTTGCGGGTATGATATGAGCAGACTTAGAAATATTCCAAAAGCAAAAGAAGCGGTGAGAAACAGCCCCTGGGTTTTGAAGGAGGCTGTGGATAAAGCCGCAGTGTTTGAAAACGATGCCCCTCTGCATCTGGAGATAGGTATGGGGAAGGGCCGTTTTATCATGGCTATGTCACAGCTTCATCCTGAAACGGATTATATCGGGGTGGAGGTATATGAGAGCGTTCTGTATCGTGCCCTTCAGAGACTGGACGAGGATGGTATCCATGGTAAAGAGCCTGACAGAGCCGATCATTCCAATCTGCGTTTTTTGTGTGTGAATGCTGTCGATCTGCCTGAATATCTTGAGGATGGAAGCGTGGACAGGATATATCTGAATTTTTCGGATCCCTGGCCAAAGGACAGGCATGCGCACCGGCGTCTGGTGTCGGCAGGCTTCCTCAGACTGTTTTCCCGCCTTTTAAAAAGCGGGGGTATCATAGAATTCAAGACGGACAATACAGGTCTTTTTGATTACGGGCTCACGCAATATGAGGAGGCCGGATTTGAGCTTTTGTACAGAACCTATGATCTTCATGCGGATCAGGAAGAGATGAGGGAAAATGTGATGACCGAGTATGAAGAGAAGTTTTCCGCGAAGGGAAATAAGATCTGTAAATTTAAGATAAGGGTAGTGAAATGATAACTAGAGGAAGAAAAATGATTTTTGAAACCCATGCACATTATGATGACGACAGGTATGATGAGGACAGGGAAGAGCTGATAGCCTCACTTAAGGACGGAGGTATCGGCCTGGTCTGCAACATCTCTTCCGAGGTGGGTAACTGTGATAAGACCATCGACCTGATAGAGAAATATGATTTTTTCTACGGTACCATAGGGGTGCATCCTTCATATACCGGGGAGCTCAACGAGGAGAATTTTGCCCATCTCTGTGAGCTGGCAAGACATGAAAAGATAGTAGCCATAGGAGAAATGGGGCTGGATTATTATTATGACGAGCCGGGAAAGGATGTGCAGAAGGAATGGTTTTCAAGGCAGCTTTCCCTGGCAAAGGAATTAAAACTGCCTGTGGTGATCCATTCCAGGGATGCGGCGGCGGATACAATGGAGATGATAAAAGCTTCAAATGCCGGTGAATACGGCGGCGTGATCCATTGCTATTCCTACAGTACGGAGATGGCAAAGGAATATGTGTCCATGGGCTTTTATATCGGCATCGGAGGGGTACTGACCTTTAAAAACGCAAAAAAGCTTAAGGAAGTGGTGGAATGTCTGCCCCTTGAGAATATTGTTCTGGAGACGGACTGTCCCTACCTGGCACCTGTTCCCCACAGGGGAGAGCGGAATTCATCCCTGTATCTTCCCCTGGTGGCAGAGGAGATAGCCGGTATCAAGGGCGTTTCGGTGGAAGAGGTGGAAAGGGTGACCTTTGAGAATGCCAGACGGATGTATAAGGTGTGAGAGGAGAGGATAATGCGGTTTATTTCGTGGAATGTAAACGGGCTGAGAGCCGTGGTGGGCAAGAATTTTTATGAGGCCTTTAATGAGCTGGACGCCGATATTTTCTGCCTTCAGGAGACCAAGCTCCAGAAGGATCAGATCAAAATGGAGCTCCCCGGCTATGAGGAGTACTGGAACTATGCCATAAAGAAGGGCTACAGCGGAACTGCCGTATTTACCAGGATCAAGCCCCTTTGCGTTACCTATGGCATGGGTATCGAAGAACACGATACGGAGGGACGTCTCATAACCCTGGAATTTGAGGATTATTATTTTATCACGGTATATGTGCCGAACTCCCAGGACGGGCTGAAAAGACTGGATTACCGTATGAAGTGGGAGGAGGATTTCCTGGCTTACCTCAAAAAGCTGGAGGAAAAAAAGCCGGTGATCTTCTGCGGGGATCTCAATGTGGCCCATGAGGAGATAGACCTTAAGAATCCAAAGTCCAATCATCATAATGCGGGCTTCACCGATGAGGAGAGGGGCTGTATGACCAGGCTTCTTGAGGCCGGTTTTATCGACACCTTCAGATATTTTTATCCCGATGTAAGGGATGTATATTCCTGGTGGTCCTACAGGTTCTCCGCCAGGGCAAAGAATGCGGGATGGCGTATAGATTATTTTATAACCTCGGATTCGCTTAAGGACAGGCTTAAGGACGCAAAGATACATACGCAGATAATGGGCTCGGATCACTGTCCCGTGGAATTGGAGATCATATGATCCATTCTCCTCTGATCACCCTGCTGATCGGGATCCTTCTTTTCCTGATCTTTGTGGGACGGCATTATATAAAGGATTTTATCCATGCGCCCAAAGGCTCTTTTGACGGCATCAGCGACAGGGAGATGATAGATAAGGCTGTGGGAGTCCTGAATGAAAGATTCGGGAAGCCGTTCAGGTCCTATGTTTTTCCGGCTGACATAGCGGATATCCTGAAACGGGAGCCGGACAGCGAGTATGCCCTGAATATTTTTCTGCAGAGTGTCGCCGCTCATTGCGGCTATGACAGGAAAAGCCTGATGTTGCGTCTGTACGGTGAGGAAAAGGGTATGCCTCCGGGGCGTATTCAGAAGCTGGGCAGTTCTTATCTCATGGAGCTGCATATGGATTATGAGGAGAATACGGCCTGTGTCCTTTCCGTGGTGGTCCATGAATTCTGCCATTTCTTTTTGTCCGAAAGCGGGATCGAGCTGGTGAACACTCTGGAAAATGAGGTGCTGACAGATACTGCGGCAGTATATTTCGGATTTTATGAGATCATGAGGGAAGGCTATAAGCCGAATTTAAGAAGTGTCAGCGACGGAAAGAATCAATGGCACAGGGTGGGTTATCTGAACGTGGATAACATAGACTATGTACACCGGACGGTGTTATAGGATATACTAAAAAGATCCTTCGGCTAAAGCCTCAGGATGACATTCGGTGCAGCTATTCTGAATGCAGTATACCGGTAGTCATTTTGAACGAAGCATTTGTTTATTGTCATTCTGAGCGAAGCGACGCATATCACACCATGAAATGGTGTGATGCCGCCCCGGCGAGGGGTTGCGAAGCAACAGTAAGAATCCCGGAAATGAGAGGTGATAATAATGGATGGAATGAATAATAATTTTGTCAATCCCCAAATGACAGGGGGATATAACGGTCCCGGCGGTCCAACCGGCCCTGTGGGCCCTACCCCGAAGCAGGTGCAGGATGAGATCAAAAGGACCAGGCATACCTGGGAGGTGCCCATGTATATAATCTCCATTGTGGCCGGAATGATGGGGGTGGGAATGGCTCTGCTTCAGTTCCTTCTGGACGGGGATATGATGGCAGGGATCAGTGAGATCCTTGAATCGGGCAGTCTGGATATTCCCGGTCCTCTGCTTTTTGTCCTTCTGACCTTTGGTATGTCCATGCTGGCTATCATAAGCGGCGTCACCATGATAGTGCTGACCCTTGTATATATAATCATCGTCCTGTATCAGCTCTATGCGGACCAGATGTCCTACAGTGTCAAGGTGTCCGAGAAGAATTATCCCGAGATCTACAGGAAGGCACAGGAATTTACCATGCTCCTGGGGATGAAGAAACAGCCGGAGATATATGTGCAGCAGATGAACGGCCAGTTGAACGCCTACACCTCCTGGGTATTCGGCAAGCCTTATATCCAGCTTAATGCGGAGATCGTGGATGTGGCTTACCTTGAGCATAAGGATCTGGAGTCGGTATATTTCATCATGGCTCATGAGTTCGGACATGCTTATCTTCATCATGTTCAGCTTAAATATCTGTTCTGGTCCTTTTTTGCCAACTTCCTGCCCGTAATAGGGCCTTTCATCATACTTCCTCTTCTCAGCCGCGCCAGGGAGTACTCCTCTGACCGTGTGGCCCAGGCTCTTATGCCCAATAATAACGGAGTGGAGGCCATGCTGCTCCTTATAGGAGGCAGACATACCTACAAATACCTGGATGCGGACGATTATCTGGAGAGGATAAAGAACGATCATAATGCCATAGAATACTTTGCAAGATGGTGTACGAATTTCCTTTCGACCCATCCCATCATGCCCTTCCGTATAGAGGCCTTAAGGGATGTCAGGAAAAGGAACGGAAGGATGATATAAGCGGACAGGGAGGGGCGTTTTGGCCTTTATACGGCAGGGGCTCCAACTGCATGGCAAAAATATTTAAACTGTGATATAATACCGTCTATGAAACCACTGATTAAAAACAAGGCCCTGTTTGCAAGGCGCACAGGGCTGATTTTGTATGATATACTGGCGATAGTCGCATCCTGTGCCATTGCCCTGCTGATGCGTTTTGACTTTAGCTACGCCCAGATCTCGAATCCGCTGTGGGTGGAGATGATATGGCATTATCTTCCCATCAATCTGGTCACCACCATAGCGGTGTTCTATGCTTTCCACCTTTATCAGAGTCTGTGGTCCTATGCGGGCATCACCGAGATGGTCAGCCTCATAGAGGCCTGTTTTGTCTCAGCCGTCCTGCAGGCTGTGGGTATGCTCCTTATCAGCTATCGTATGCCCAGGAGTTATTATTTCCTGTACGGTATATGCCTCACCATGCTCACCGTGTTCAGCCGCTTCACTTACAGGATATTCCGTACCTGGGTGGAAAAGCGTACGGCGAAGGCCGTGAACCGTCATGTGATGGTCATAGGTGCCGGAGAAGCGGGGAATTCCCTTATCAGGGAGATGAATTCAAGCCGTTACATCAAAAAGAACGTGATGTGTGTCATAGACGATGACAGGACAAAGGTGGGAAATTATATCCATGGCGTAAAGGTAGTCGGTACCAGAGAGGATATCCTGGAATATGCGGCTGCCTATGATATTGACGAGATAATCATAGCCCTGCCCTCCATGCCCAAAAGGGAGCAGAAGGAGATCCTGGAGATCTGTAAGGAAACCAAATGCGAGCTGAAGACTCTTCCCGGGATCTATCAGCTGGTAAACGGAGAGGTGAATGTCTCACAGCTTCGAAAGGTGGACGTTGTGGACCTTCTGGGCCGCGATCCCATACAGGTGGATTTGGATTCCATCATGAATTATGTCAAAAATAAGGTGATCCTGGTCACCGGCGGCGGCGGTTCCATAGGTTCGGAGCTTTGCCGGCAGATAGCGTCAAAAGAGCCGAAGCAGCTGATCATCGTGGACATATATGAAAACAGTGCCTATGATATCCAGCAGGAGCTGAAGCAGAATCATCCGGATCTGAATCTGAAGATACTGATAGCCTCAGTCCGCAACACGCTGAGGATGGAGGATATTTTCAATACCTACAAGCCCGACATCGTTTATCATGCGGCGGCCCATAAGCATGTACCTCTCATGGAGGATTCTCCGAATGAGGCCATCAAGAACAACGTGATGGGCACCTGGAAGACCGCACAGGCTGCGGTGGATGCCGGAGTCAAAAAGTTTGTCCTCATCTCCACGGATAAGGCGGTGAATCCCACAAACATAATGGGTGCCACGAAGCGTATCTGTGAGATGATAGTTCAGTCCTACAATGCAAAAGGAAAGACGGAATTTGTGGCAGTGAGGTTTGGGAATGTGCTGGGTTCCAACGGTTCCGTGATCCCGCTTTTCAGAAAGCAGATAGCGGCAGGCGGTCCCGTGACGGTGACGCATCCCGATATCATCAGATATTTCATGACCATTCCGGAGGCTGTCTCCCTGGTGCTCCAGGCGGGAGCCCTGGCAAAGGGAGGGGAGATCTTTATCCTGGATATGGGTGAGCCTGTCAGGATCCTGGATCTGGCCAAAAACCTTATCAGACTGTCGGGTTATGTGCCGGGAGAGGATATAGAGATCCGCTTCACCGGTCTTCGTCCCGGAGAAAAATTATATGAAGAGCTTCTTATGAAGGAAGAGGGGATGAAGGAGACGCCGAACAAGCTGATCCATATAGGAAAGCCCATTGAATTCGATGAGAAGGAATTCTATGAAAATCTGAGTGAGCTCAAGGAAGAGTCAAAGATGGAAAAGGCGGATGTTCAGGCCTGGATCAAGAAGCTGGTGCCTACTTACATGACGCCTGAGGAGAGACTTCGCAGCGATCACGTCACGGAGTGAAGCTTGGAATTGTTATAAGGATGATATTATTTTTATTATTGTTTGGAAACATGCTCCGTCCGGCATAGTAAATTGATATATGAAAATATCAGGGAGAAAAGATGAAAAGATTCGAGAATAAAGTCTGGCTCGCATCACCCACAATGCACGGTGATGAGATGACCTACATAAAGGAAGCCTACGACACAAACTGGATGAGTACCGTGGGCGAAAACCTGAATAAGGCGGAAGAGGCAGCCTGCGAACTTACCGGCAGGAAATATGCGGTGGCCTTATCCAGCGGGACTGCGGCCATTCATCTGGCGGTAAAGCTGGCAGGAGTCAGGCCCGGCGACAAGGTTTTTTGTACGGATATGACCTTCGACGCCACCGTGAACCCTGTGGTATATGAAGGCGGTGTTCCCGTATTCATCGATACGGAATACGATACCTGGAATATGGATCCCGCAGCCCTTGAAAAAGCCTTTGAACTCTACCCTGATGTAAAAGTGGTGGTCCTGGCACATCTTTACGGCACTCCCGCAAAGACGGATGAGATCCTGAAGATCTGTAAGGAGCACGGAGCTGTCCTTGTCGAAGATGCTGCCGAATCCCTGGGGGCTCTTTATAAGGGAAAGCAGACAGGTACCTTTGGCAGCTATAGCGTTATCAGCTTTAACGGAAACAAGATAATAACAGGGTCTGCCGGAGGGATGCTCCTGACCGATGATAAGACGGCAGCGGACAGGGTGAGGAAATGGTCCACCCAGTCCAGGGAAAATGCTCCCTGGTACCAGCATGAGGAGCTGGGCTATAATTACCGTATGTCCAATGTCATAGCGGGAGTGGTGCGGGGACAGTTTCCGTACCTGGCGGAGCATATCAGACTGAAAAAGGAAATATACCTGAGATATAAGGAGGGCTTTAAGGATCTGCCGGTTTCCATGAATCCCTATGAAGAGGGCAAGAGTGAGCCCAATTTCTGGCTGTCCTGTATGATCATAGACAAGGAGGCCATGTGTCCCCAGGTGCGCTCGGACAGTCAGGCTCTTTATACAAAAGAAGCAGGAAAAAGCTGTCCTACCCAGATACTGGAAAAGCTGGTGGAAATGAATGCTGAAGGCCGTCCGATCTGGAAGCCCATGCATATGCAGCCCATATACAGGAATCACCCCTTTGTAACGAAGGACGGAGACGGACGTGCCCAGACAAATGCCTACATAGCGGGTGAGAAGACAGATGTGGGGATGGATATCTTTGACAGAGGTCTATGTCTGCCCTCGGATATAAAGATGACTGCTGTCCAGCAGGCCGGGATCATAGAAATGATAGTTTCCTGTTTTAATTAAACACGGCCTCGAGTATTTTTACCGACCGTTTTACGTCATAGTTTTCAATGAGGAACTTGCGTCCGTTATCGCCGAGGACGTTCAGTTCCTCTTTTTTTGTGCAGATCTCTTTTACTGTATCCACGAAGCCCTGAAGATCGTCGGAGGGAGTATAATAGCCGCAGCGGGCTTTGTCACAGATCACGGTGCTGATATCCGAGACTTTGTCGGTCACGGCCAGTATGGGCTTTGAGCGCTGCATATAGGATAAAAGACGGCTGGGGAAATTCGGTATGGTGAATTCCCTGCGCAGCGAGATGATTCCGATGTCCTGACGGTCCAGGAGCAATTCGTATTCGTCCCGCTCCAGCTGTGACAGATATACGGCATTAGACAGCTTTTCGCTTTCAATTCGGTTTTTTACGTATTCCGCCATGGTCCCCTTGCCGATGACGGTGAAAAAGGCGGTTTCAAAGCCTTCATCGTTCAGGGCGGCTATCCCGTCCATTATAAAATCGAGAGCCTGGGGTTCCCCCAGGTTGCCGCCGATTATGAAGCGGACCCTGTCTTTTGCGATATGTGTCTTTTCAAAATTATCCTGATCCTTTATGCTGACGGTATTGGGGAACAGCTCCAGCCTGTCGGCAAAGGCAGGATTGTGCTTTTTCATGTATTCGATATTTGCATCGGACATACAGCCTATGTGATCGCAGGCTTTGTACAGCTTCTTCTCCACGTGCTTAAAATATCTGAACACGGGAGAGCTCTCCGACATCATGTTAAGGTCGGCGGCATTTTGCGGAAAGATGTCCTTGAGCATCAGATAGGCTTTGCAGTTGTAGTGTTTTTTGGCCTTTGAAATGACGTTTGCCATGGTGATGGGCGGCGTGGGGGAGACGATCAGATCTATTTTTGTCTTCCAGAGATGCTGGTAGATCACATGAAGAAAACGAGGCTCTATCAGCAGCTGGATGAGTCCTTTTTTGATCTTTGAACAGCCGAACTGGTCCGGGAGGGTCACGTAGGCTACGTGGCAGCCGTCTGTCTCGTGGATCACGGAGTCGTCCACATCCTCGCTGGTACCGGCCAGGATGTATACCTCGTGTCCCGCTGCCGCGCATTCTCTTACCAGATCCAGGTAGATCGTGGATTCTTTAAATGAAAATTTCTGGAATAAAAATAAGAGGTTCAGCATGGCTTCAGGTTCTCGTCCAGCATGATGGAAGCGTCAAAACGGAGGAAGGTCACGTCGTCCCTGTAGTCATCACTGTAAGAGAGCTCTTCTCCCAGAAGAAGCCGGTAAAGCTTCTCACAGGAATCGGCTCCCGCCATGATGCTCATGGGGGCTCCGCCGCCGAATCGGGGATTGATCTCGATGTATTCCACGCCTCTTTTTGTCTTGCGGCACTGGACGGTGATATGTCCTATGCCTCCCAGAGTCTCCAGAAGATGGCGGACATCGGCGATTATCTCCTCGTCCCGTACTATACGGCCCTTTGCGATCTCGCCGGACCGGGTGGCGATCCTTATCCTGGGGACGATGTGCAGGATATTTCCCTTAAGATCACAGAAACAGTCAATGGTGAATTCCTCGCCGTCCATGTAAGCCTGTATCATGGGTTTGTCAATGATCTCCATGTAGGCTTTTAATTCATCTTCGTTTTCCACCTTATAGGCGTCTATGGATGAGGAACCGTCCAGAGGCTTGATGAACAGGGGAAATTCGTAATTCTTTTCCTTCAGTTCCTTGTCTATGTACAAATGGGGTACTTTGAACCCGTTTTCTTCAAAAAACAGCTGGGTGTGTATTTTGTTCCGGCAGATCCCGATCACTTTTTTGTCGCTTATCAGGACCTTGCATTTTCCTTCGTATTCGATCTTTGCCTTGTTTTCGGAAAGAAGCATCAGTTCTGTATCTATGGTGGGTACCACCAGGGAGATATTTTCCTTTTTGCAGATATCGATTATGGAGGCAATATATTCGTCGTTTTGTCTGATGGGCGGCACTATCACCTGCCTGTCCGCAAAATAAAGGGCGGGTGCCAGGTCGGAGCAGTCCGCGGCGACGACGTTGCCGGTGATGCCCAGGCGGTCTCTGGCTGCTTTGAAGCAGTTAGTGAGTTCAACCCGTCTGCCTGCGCTGAGTATCAGTATGTTAATCTCTTTTTTCTCCATTGTTTTCTTCACTCCCTCGGAAAAAATCCATGGTGGCATGTCCTTCGGCCGAAATGCCGTCTCTTTTTAATACCGTGCCTATGGTGGCAAATACTATTTTGA
>JAEEGL017193260.1_pt1 | contig 21393 bp, 23 predicted proteins | sample 9134231 | NCBI WGS metagenome assembly JAEEGL01 (sample SAMN16246548, study PRJNA631951) | gut metagenome | biome: gut microbiome; feature: rumen; material: fiber-attached | host: Bos | place: Iran: Karaj | collected 2018-10
AAAGAGAGAAACATTGGTACAAAATATTGCCTATATGGCCATTATGGCGGCCATTAATGTGATCTTTGTTTTATTAACAACATTAGTGCCAGTTTTATTATTTTTAATTGTTTTCGTCTTGCCATTAACATCTGTCATAGTCACTCTTCATTGTAAGAAGATATATTTCCCAATATATGCTATAGCAACTATCGGGCTATGTATGTTAGTGACTATCTGGAAAATTGATGACACGATATTTTATGTTATCCCATCTATTATCTCTGGCTTTATATTTGGTCTATTAATAGAGAAACAATTCCCTTCATTTTGGATTATCTTTATCACCACGATTATTCAAATAGGTTTTACCTATGCTTCTATTCCTCTCATTAAGGTAATGGTTGGAAGAAACATTGTGACTGATTTCGCTACTATATTCTCATTACAAGATTTTGAATATTTAGATTATGTTGTACCATGCTTCATATTCTTCATTTCTTTAGCCCAAGAAATCATCGCTTTCATCATTATTAGAAATGAACTTCCTAAATTTGGTTATGAATTAAATGATCCTAAATACCTACCATTATCGTTATTCATTTCTTTAGCGTCATCCTCTGTCTTAGCCTTTATCTTCATGTTTGTTTACGGGCCTCTCGGATATTTATTTACGTTGTTCTCATTATTCTTTGGAATATACGCTATCGGTTATCTAATTAACGATAGAAATTTATTTGTCTATATCGCATTACCAAGTTCGTTTATTCTATCGATATTTTTATTTGCAGGTCTCTACTCTTTAGCGGATAAACCGAACGGTCTTATATTTATTAATATTTTCTTTTTTACTGAAGCAATTATTGTTTTAATCAATAATTATTTGTTAAAACGTCACAAGATAGATACAATTAAATAAGCGTATGATTAATTTCTTTAAATCTTTTGGAAAAGGAATCCTCTATCTCTTCGTACTACCTGCACTTTTAGTGGGTGTGGCTATTTATGGAGTGGTCGCTTTATTTATCTTCTTGTTTTTAGCCATTAAAGGTCTAGTTTTATTCTTCTCTGGTAGATCTCTCTATGATGACTTACCAGAAGATGAAGAAGCCAAAAGAAGACTTAATCCTCAAGCTAATAGAAGTGTCCAAGTAACCACTACTCCTGAACAAAATAACAATCAAGTTCAAACTAATAGTGTTATCTTTGGCCCCACTCAAAATGAACAGCCCACTAATATCGATAACGATCCTTTCTATGTTCCCGAGTATTTAAAATCTACTCCTGAAGAAAAAGAAGAAACTCCAGTTGAAGAAAGTGAACCAGAACAAATCCAAAATAGTTTTGAATCAGCACAAAATTTAGAACCAGAAATCGAGCCTTATAACGAACCTGAACAAACTTCTAATATCGAAGAAGAAAAAGACGAAGATATTCCTCTATTCGAAACATCTATCGAACAAGAAACAATAGAAGAAGAACCACAAAATTTAAAACAAGATGAAGTGATTTTTGAGAAAAAACCATCTCAAAACACCACTATTTTAGATATAAATGATATCGAAGATGATGACGAAGATGAAGATAAATCATCTGGTATTGACATCGAATTTCACTAGGGAGGAGGACATATGATGAATCTGCTTATTTCATTATCGGAAAATGATAAAAGATTAATCTTTGCGATTTTAATCATCTTTGTTCTCATCTTTGTATTGATCGGTTACATCGGTTTCGTCATATCCAGAATCATGAAATGGCAAGGTAAAAAATTAGACACATTAGTGGCGGATGCGGTTGTCACTAGAGTCATTACCAATAAGCGTCATTTCATCAGATACGCTAGGAAGAAAAATTGGAGATTATTCTTCAAACAATCTTATGTCGCTATTTTGATTCTTTTACTTACTGCGATTGTCTTAGTGGTTCGAGATGCTATTTATAAAGATTTCTCCTATAACCCATTCAATAAAGAAACAGGGTTTGGTTCCGTATTATTCCTTTGGGATTTCTCCGTTTGTTTCAAATTTGAAAACCACGCTTTAATATTGAACTGGCCAACTTTAGTGAATACTCCTCATTTAGTCGCAGAAGCTTGGGGTGGGTATATCTTCACCATCTTATTAGTGGTCGGAGGTCTTTGGTACTTTATCGCTTTACAATCTTTAATCGCGAGAACCATTAGAATGTTCTCTTTATCCACCAGTGCTTTTGAAAAGACATTAGATGGTTTTAATCAAAATCAACAATATGTCCAACAACAACCGCAAGCGCCAAATCAAAATATTCCACCATCTAATAATAACAATCCAATGCAATAAAAAAATCCTACATAAGTAGGATTTATTTTTTGAATATCATAATCATTTCAAATATCAGATAGCCGACGAGAAGGATATCAAATAAAATCAGCAAAATGAAAAGACGACGTCTAGAACGATTCTTTCTATTTTGTTCTTCTAATGTAGCTACTTCTTGCCTATTTTCTTCCATACACTATTAATATTTGATTGATCCAGATGTACGTGGATAAGGTTGTACATCACGAATATTGGTCATACCTGTAATATACATTAATAAGCGGTCAAATCCAATACCGAAACCAGAATGGCGGCAGCCACCATAACGACGAGTATCTAAATACCAATCGAGTTCTTTCGCATTGCCAAGAGCTTCCATTTTCGCTTTTAAGATATCGTATCTTTCTTCTCTTTGAGAACCACCGACCACTTCACCCACCATCGGAACTAATAAGTCACAAGCGGCGACTGTTTTACCATCATCATTTAAACGCATATAGAATGCTTTAATATCTTTCGGATAATCAATAAGGAATAATGGTCCTTTTACCACTTCTTCAGTGAGGTATCTTTCGTGTTCAGATTGTAAATCCATACCCCATTCAATCTTATTGTTATCGAATTTGTGACCATTCTTCACGGCTTCTTGTAATAATTCAATACCCTTTGTATAAGACATTCTTTGGAATTCACTATTAACGACATGATTTAATCTTTCTAATAAAGTGTTATCAATCATGGAATTAAAGAAATTCATTTCATCTGGGCAAGATTTAAGGATGTAATTGATGCAGAATTTCACGCAATCCTCAATTAAATCCATATTATCGGATAAATCAGCGAAAGCGATTTCTGGTTCGACCATCCAGAATTCAGAAGCGTGTCTCACGGTGTTACTATGTTCCGCTCTAAAGGCAGGACCAAAGGTGTAGACATCTCTAAAGGCTAAAGCAAATGGTTCAACGTGTAATTGACCAGTCACTGTTAAATTAACTTTACGACCATAGAAATAATTTGGATCTTTAGTATCGTGAGTTGTGACATCAAAGATATTGCCAGCACCTTCACCATCATTAGTGGTGATTAAAGGTGTATGAACATAGATGAATCCTCTTTCTTGGAAGAATTCATGAATCGCCATTGATAAGACAGAACGGACTCTATAAACCGCTTGGAATGTGTTAGCACGCGGTCTAATATGAGCGATTTCTCTTAAGAATTCAAAAGAGTGTCTCTTCTTTTGTAAAGGATAATCGTCATCCACCGCACCTTCGAGTTCGCATTCTTGGACATGAATTTCAAATGGCTGTTTATTCTCTGGTGTTAAGACAACTTCGCCCACCACTCTAATAGCAGAGCCAGTGCGTAAAGATGTTAAAACATCATATCCTTTTGCCTCTTTGTTATAAACTAATTGAACATTTTTAAAGCAGGTACCATCGTTAAATTCGACGAATCCGATAGATCCGTTATCACGATTGGTTTTCACCCAGCCTTCGAGTTCCACTAATTTAGTTTGTTCTTTTTCTTCTTGATTACCGTTACAAACGATATCAAATAATTCGAAGTCAGTTGTTTTGATAGCTTCCATAATAATTTCCTCGCCTTAAATTATAACAATTAATTTAAATAATGCATTATTATTCAAATTTTTTATATTCCTCAATAGACCAGTTTGGATCCACTCCTAATGATAATGGAGCAAATACTTTCATCTCATATAGATGTTCCGCCACTTTAGCAATCATCACTGCTTGGTCAGTGCAGCACCACATGGGTGGGATGATAATTTCAATACCACGTTTATCCATCTCTTTTTGTATTTCACTTCTTAGATATGAATTGGCGGAAACACCACCTGCAAGCACTACTTGTTCGACATGATATTCTTCTACTGCTTTCTTGGCTCTATCAAGCACTAAACCCACTGCCACATCTTGGAAGGAACGACACATATTGGGGACATTAATCTTCTCACCTCTTTGTTCAAGGTTATGAACAAGATTAATAATGTTAGTTTTTAATCCTGAATATGACAAATCATATGTATGCTCGCCTTTTAAAGGAACTGGCAGGTCATAAGTATGCTCACCTTCTTTAGCTAATTTATCAATGGGTATACCGCCTGGATAAGGTAAGCCTAAAACACGAGCGACTTTGTCATAACATTCACCAATCGCGTCATCTCTAGTCTCACCGATAATTTTAAAATCCATATCCTTTTCCATTAAGACTAGTTCACTATTACCACCAGATACCACTACCGCTAATAAGGGGAATTTTAATGGTTTTATAAATTCATTAGCGTAGATATGTCCAGTTAAGTGATGAACAGGAATTAATGGCTTTTTATAGAGCATCGCTAATGTTTTAGCGCATTGCAAACCCACATGTAAGGCACCGATTAAACCGGGACCTCTAGTTACCGCAAAAGCATCGACATCTTCTAATTTGATATTAGCTTGCTCAATAGCTTCTTTAAGAACGACACCGATATTCTCCGCATGCAAACGAGAAGCGATTTCTGGCATGACACCACCATATTTACGGTGTACTTCAATTTGGGTACTGACAACATTAGAAAGTAATTCGCCATCTCTAATAACGGCGACAGAAGTTTCATCACAACTCGATTCAATCGCTAAGATAAGAGCCATATTAATCTTCCACCTTTCTAATCATATATATCGCATCATCACCATTATCGTAGTAATGAGGTTTCACACATTCTTTTTTAAATCCATGTTTCAAATAAAAATTAATCGCTTTTGTATTATCAAACCTTACTTCCAAAGTTAGTGTTCTCACTTTCTTTGCGTAGCAATCATTGATGATTTCATCCATCATCGCACTACCTAATTGTTTATGTTGCAAAGATGGGTGCACAGCAATTTGTGCGATTGTCGCGGAATCAAAGGTATGCCAATAATCACAAAAACCCACTACTGATTTTAAGTTTTGCGATTTATCTTCTAATTCAATCACCCAGAAATTAGCGACCGGATTTTCGTGCATTTCATAACGAACATCCTTTTCTTTCCAAGGTGCTTTAAAACAGAGGTTCTCTAATTCGAGAATCGCTGGTATATCATCATCAATGGCTTCTCTTACTGTTACGTATAAATAATCCATATTAATCCTTCATATAAACAGGTTTGATTCCTAATGGGTCATCAACTGGTTTTAGATATTTCTTTAGTGAAAGCATTTGCTCGGAAAGACTATTTTTCTTACCTTCTAAACCGAGGTATTTAGCGTCTCCACATAAAACATAATCAGGATGTTCTTTGATATAATCTAAAACCTTATCGTTAGTGAAAATAGTATCTTCCACGATAATCTTTTCATTATCATAAACTCCAAAATAAGAACGTCCACTTCTCGCATTAATCACACAAATAGAAGGATTTTTGCCATCTTTTTGGCATCTTAAAGAACTAACGACAAAAACTTTGACATTTAATGCTGTAGCGATAGTTTTAGCAATTGTAATTGCGATTCTCACACCCGTATAAGAACCTGGACCAATCGCCACCATTAAATCTTCTATCTCGTTATTTGTGACATGATATTTATTAAGTAAATTATCAAGCTCTGGAATCATGTGTTCAGATTGTGATTGCCAAGCTTCATAAGATGTCTCTTCTAATAGAATATTATCTTTCGCTAAACCCACAGTTAAAGAAGTATTAGATGAATCTAAAAGTATCGTATACATTAGGCGAATAGCTCCTCAAGATTATCTTGCACTTTAAATTTAATCTCGCGATTATCATCTCCGAGATTTCTTATCTCCACTTCAATGGCGTCCTTAGGGATTAATCTTTCAATATACATCGGCCATTCAATAACGGTAATTCCGGTCTCATAGCCAATATATTCATCTAAGCCGATATCGGTATCAATATCCGCTAGACGATAAGCATCAATATGAATTAAAGGACGATCACCTTTTAAATATATTTTCATAATATTAAAAGTGGGTGATTGTACAATTTCATTAATATGAAGTCCTTCTGCTAAACCACGGACAAAAGTCGTCTTACCAGCACCCAAATCACCACTGAAGGTAAGTGTTGTGCCGTTCGGTAATCTGTTTGCCAAGTTCTTCGCTAGTTCAATTGTTTCTTCTTTTTTATGTGTTAATTTAATAATTTGTTTCATAGTTAATTTAAGTCTAAGACTTATTTCTTTTTAGTCATCTCCAAATATTGTTCATAATATTTTTTGATGGTCTCTTCATCAAAGGGGAATTCATTATTCTTCATCCTTTGAACAATCTTCTTCGTCGTGTATTTAAGAACGATATCTAAATCATCACTATATTTATATGTTTCACGATGATGAGCGTATTCTTTTTCATCTAAAACACGAATCTCTTTATTAGTGAATAATTTAGTGTCTAAATCGTAGTCGATATATCTAATACTCTCTTTTGTTAATAAAGAAGGAGAAGCAATGTTGCAATAATAGCAAATGCCATCAGGTTTAATCATGCAAATAGCATTCCACCATTCCTTTTTAGAGAAAATCGTAACGGCAGGTTCTTTAGTAAACCAACGTCTACCATTGCTCTCGATAACCTTTGCTCTTCTAGAAGCAGTCACGATGAAATCAGCGTTATTTTCTAACACTAAAGCGCGGTCCCAACAACGATGGAGACTGCCATTATGTTTGAAACATTCTATGCTGACCCAGCGACCCACTATCGACATATAAATACCTTATTTAAGCAATGAGGAGAAATTTTCTAATAATACGATTAAATCATTCGCATATTTCTCGTTGGGTTCCGCTTTAAATTCTTTCTCAAATGGTAAAGACATCACTGTGTCATCATAGGAGAAATAAGCTGCGGAGTGTCCACCCCAAATCACAATAGTAAATCCTAATAAAGAACCATCGACTTCTAAATTCTTAATATTAGCGACAAATTCTTTACCTAAAATGGATTCATATTTAAGTCCTTCTTTACCATAGATAAAGAGGTTTTCTTCTTCTAATAAAACTGCTAAATCTTCGATATCTGAAGGCAAATCGACAGGATTTTTACCTTTTTTAGTAATAACGATACGATTCTCAAAATGTAAATCGTTAGGATAGCTTAAATATTTACCGACAAAGCAAGAAGTTCTATTGCGTCCCGCTCCGGAATATAAACCTAAGTCGCCCACTCTAAAGGAACGGTCTTTAAATTTACCATTGATAACATTACGAGAGGCGATATTATTGACGCCTTTAAATACGGCATCAGTCATAACATCGGATAAATCAATCTTTTCTTTAGGATCAACAGTAACATCAACCATTCTTGTATCTTTAAAGTTACGTTGGTTGAGTTCTTTATTTACTAGGGCGATATAATCCTTAGTGGCATTAGGCATTGAATTTCTAGTTACTATATAGTAAACAATCATACCGACAAGGGCAGCGCCCACCAAAGACCAACCGGTAATCTTAAGTGCCATATTTTGTTGTGTCACTAAAATAACAGATGCCACTGCTACGGCCATGACAATCGCCATGATGATATAACTTCTATTACGACCTTTTTTAAAATATTTATGGAAATTCAAACGAGCGGTTTCAATAGCTTGATCATAAGGAACATCTTCAGCGTTTGGTTTTTCAATCGCTACTGCGTTACCCGATATTTCATTATTTGTCTCTTCTCTGACAGGTTCTTGTTTTTCTTCAACCGGAGTTTCTTCCACTACTGGTTCTTCTTTGATACCTTCTTCAGCAAGTACTTCTTTCTTTTCTTCTTCCATATAAAAGCCCTCACTTTCTAATAAATATAACATATTAAATTAGAAATGAGTATCTTTAATGCACTGCTATTTTTTGGTAGGGAATAAATTATTAACTTTAGCTAAAGGACCATAAGCAGCCATGATAACCACAAGAGATATCAAACCGCTGACAGGGATGTAAATATAGTTATAGATAAGAGCTTCCTTAAAGGTCACTCCATAGACAACCATAGAAGAAGCAGATGAGCCAACAAATCTAATGAATGTCGCTAAGACACCGGCGAGCAATAAGAATAATTCGCCCTTTAAGTTATAGCCATTTTGATTTTCACTAAAGATAAGTTTTCTAAAGAAACCCATCACCATCACACTACCGAAACCAATAAGGTAATCAAATGGATAAGAAGCAAAACCATAACCATCAGTTAAACAGGTGATAAGACCGTAAAGAATACCGCCACAAATCAAACCATGAGCAGGACCATGTCTTAAAGCGATGATGAATAAAGGAAGCATTTGGAAATTGATACTTCCACCTTGTCCTGGAACTTTATAGATACGAATTAAATTAAGAATGAAGGCAGCGGCGATTAAAATACCATCTTCAGTGATTTGTCTAGTGATAATAGGATTATCGGAGAATTCTACTGATAAACACACCACCGCGGCAATTACAGCAAAGGCAATTGTGCACATCGCACCCCAGGAAAGTTCTACACTACTTAAATATTCAATATTGGAATTATATTGGAAGAATTCTGCTTCTAATGCCATCATCGGAATAACAAGGAAGAAAAGCATACTTGCGGCAGAAGCAAATCCTTTTTTAAATCTTTGTAATACAACACAAATAGAACCACCAATTAATAGGCCGATTGTCACAAAGATTGTCCAGTTATAACTATGGGAATGACTGAAGAAATATGTGAGATTTACAGCAGTTATGACCTTTTTAACATCTTCTCCATCAGGAATCTTCTGTTTAAATTGCAAAATTGTTCCAAAGAGAAATAATAATGATAAGACGCCGCATATAACGGCAATTAACCAACCGTATTTACGAAAGAATCCTTCTTCCGTTCTCTCGTTGGTTTTAATGGGTTCCTCTACCATAAAAAATACCTCCTAGATAGAGACACCCGGAGGAAAAACATTTAACCTCCGCCAGCATTATCTGGATCAGGTGTACAGTCGAACCGGAACACGGTTCCTCTCAGCCAGGTTACTGCCCAGCTCCTTACTTACATTTTAGTCTTGTTATTTTAGCCAATCAATAGGTTTGACACCATTATTTTTTAGATATTGATTCGCTAAGCGGAAATGATTGTTTTTAAACCATCCACCCTTATTCGCAGCTAAAGGACTGGGATGAGCGCTCTCTAATATAAGGTGAGAAGGATTATGAAGTAATTTCTTAAACTTTCGTGCTGAGCCACCCCAAAGCATAAAGACTATTGGTTTATTTTGTTTATCAATAACTTCTAACACATCTTTAAAGAATAATTCGTATTCTTTGATATTGTGACTGAATGGCTGATGCTCTCTCACACTTAATATAGAGTTTAAAAGAAGTACACCTTGCTTAGCAAGATATGTTAAATCACCACTGCTCATATCCACAGTTGTGTCATATTCATCCGCGATTTCTTTATAGATATTTATTAAAGAAGGAGGAACTTTTACTGAATCAGGAACAGAAAAAGATAAACCCATCGCTTGACCTGGTTCATGATAAGGATCTTGACCGATAATCACTACTTTCACATTTTTTAAAGGAGTGAGTTGAAAAGCATTAAAAAGTAGTTTTCTCGGTGGATAACAAACATGTGAAGCATATTCCTTATCTAAAAATTTATGAAGATTAATAGAATATTCCTTGTTTTGTATCGATTTAAAAAACTCGTTCCAAGTAGCAGGTATTTTTTCCATAGAAAAATGATAACATTTTTATGTATTAGAAGAAATGATATATAATGTAAAAAATATGAAAACATTATTTGTCTTCAATCATCCTGCCCCATACAAGGTGCATGTCTATAACGAATTAACCAAAATTACTGATATACAAGTAATCTTTGAAAGAATCAAAGCTAAAGATAGACCGGCTTCATTTTATTCTGAAAACCACTATGATTTTCCAGTAATTTTCTTAAAACACGGGAGTTTTGATAAGGAAAATTCGTATTCTAGTGCTTTAAGAAGATATATCAAGAAACACCATAATGAATATGATCTAATAGTCATGAATGGTTATAGCACTATCGCAGAAATGAAAGCCATCAATTATATGATTAAACACAACATCCCTTATGTCTTACAAATAAATGGGGGAGTTATCAGAAAAGATAAATCTTGGAAAAAGAAATTGAAGACTTATTATATTTCGCATGCATGCAAATATTTTTCGCCATGTGAAGAAGCGGATAAATATTTAATTTATTATGGTGCGAAAAAAGAGAATATCTTCCACTATCCATACGCTAATTATTTTGAAAAAGAAATAATCCCTTCCCTTCCTTCTAGAGAAGGAATTAAAGCAATAAGAGAACAATATAATTTGCCAAACGGAAAGATTTTTGTTAATGCCTCTCAATTTATTGAGAGAAAGAACAATTTGCAGTTAATGTCTCTATTTAAAGATAGAGAAGAAACATTATTATTAATCGGTTCAGGCACCGAGAAAGAAAAATACGAAAGATATATATCTGATAATAATATCAAGAATGTTATTTTAATGAATTTCTTGCCCAAACAAGAATTGTTCAGAGTTTTAAAAGCTTGTGATTATTTCATCACCTTATCCGAGGAAGATATTTTTGGTCACACTACTCTTGAAGCGATGGCAAATGGTTTGCCAGTTATTTCTTCCAATAGAGTGGTTTCATCTTTAGATATAATCAAAAATGGAGAAAATGGTTATCTAGTAGACTTAGATAACAAAAAACAAATCATTGATGCAATAAATAACGTAAATGAAAATATGAAATCTCACGCCTTAGACACCGCTCATAACAACACCATTGAAAAATCAGCGGCCAGATTAAAAGAATTAATTGAACTATGAAGATAATTTATTTTACAACTGCCCAAAATGAAGTCGATTATCGCTCCTTCATCAAAAACTGGAAGATCGCTTTAAATCCGAGCAATCAAAATTTCCATAACAAGATGATTAGAGCCTTAGCAATTGACAATCAAGTCGATGTGATTTCTATTCGTCCTTTTTCTCACTCGTTAATGAAGATCAAAAAACTCCCAAGAGAAGAAAAAACCAAAGACAATATCACATGGCACTATTTAAAGAGATGTGGGTTAAAAGTAAGAAATATGCTTCAATTAGTGCCAGAAGCCAAAAAAGCTTTCAAAAATATCGACACCAAGGATGCGATTATCATCACAGATACAATTAATCAATCTGTAGTTCACACATTAGAAAAAATAAATAAGAAATACAAATTACCTGTTATCGGTGTTTGCACTGATTCACCAAGTAACATTTCCGGAACTAAGAAATCCTTTACTGAATATTTGTTATCACATTGCAGCAATTATTCTGGTTACATCGCTTTAACAAAAGCTTTAAATAAGATCTATAACCCTAGTTCAAGACCGAGTTATATATTGGAAGGAATTGTTGAAGAAAATGATGGTTCTTCTTTAGAAGAAAACGCAAAAAAATACTTCTTTTTTGGTGGTGCTTTAATGCCTAAATACGGAGTATTTAACCTGATAAAAGCCTTCAAAAATTTAAATGATGAAAATGTCGATTTACTCATATGTGGTCACCATGGAGACAAGAATAAAATCCGCGCTGAAATTGGAAAAAACCAAAACATTAAATTCTTAGGATTATTACCCGTAAACAAAGTTTTAGAATATGAAAGAAAATCTTTGGCGATGATTAATCCTCGTCCATTTTCCGAAGATTTAGATCGGTTCTCTATTCCGAGTAAAACCTTAGAATATATGTCAGCAGGACGTCCTGTCATATCCGTCAAGAATACAATACTAAAAGAAAAATTCCCTGATGAGATTATCTGGGTTGATTCTTATGAAGTCCACGATTTAGAAGCTGGGCTTAAACAAGTTCTTTCCATGAGTGAAAAAGAAAGAGCAAAATTAGGAAATGATGCAAAAAATAGAGTGTTAACACTCTATTCATTAAAATCTGTATCGACGAATATCAATTATTTCTTAAAGCAGTTCATCTCTTAAAATTTGCTCAACCACATCGCTCGCATGGGCGATAGAAAGATTCTTGAAGTAATAGGCTTGGTTCAAATCGCCAAGCTTTTTTCTTTCCTCAGGAGATAAATTATACATTTTTAATATTGCTTCACTGATGGATTTAGGATTAGCGTCAGCAACAAAAGATCCAGATGCTTTTATTAAGACATCTTTACCATCACCATTAAGAACACCGATAATGGGTTTTCCGAACGCCATCGACATCACTAATTTATTGGGAATCGTTTTACCAACATAACCCTTATTTTCTAATGAGACATATAGCGCATCAGCAGACAAGAAATAAGAAGCTGCTCTACTCGCTGGAATCGGCCCGTGGTAAATAACTTTATCTTCTAACCCGTATTCTTTAATGAGACGTTTAAGTTCATCGCTCTTAGGCCCCATACCAATAACATGGAATTGAATATCATCGTTTTTGATTTCCTTCATCGCTTGGGGAATGAGCTCAATCATCTGGACAATTCCCAAGTTGCCGCAGTAAAGGACATTGAACTTTTTCTCATATTGATAAGGTTCACCTTCACATTTTTCTACCAAAGATGGTAAGGCAACAAATGAAGTTGGCTTATCGAGTTTTAGAACATTCTGAAAATATTCTCCATATGATGGCGAGCCAATGATGACATGATCAACCTGTTTATATAAATCACGAGACCATTTGTAAAGAATCTTATAAGTTAAAGATTTTTCTCTCACCGCATGAGTAACTAGAACGCTATCTGGCCATAAATCTACACAGTGAACCACATGTTTGACATGATGCTTTTTCTTGTAGAGATTTCCAGCAGATAAAATTGTCACCGGGGATAAAGACATCGAATAAACGATATCAAACTTTTCTTTGCATCTTCTTATCCATTTTTTGGAATTGGACCAAAAAGAAAGATAGTTACGAATGATGGAGAATCTGGATTTCTTTCTCGGAACTAGATTAACTCTATGAACCTTAACTCCATTGATGACTTCATATTTTACGTTTTTATATTCAGGAATAATTTCTCCATAGCCATAATTTGGTTTACCAGTTAAAACGGTGACATCATCACCCTTTTTCACTAATTCCTCACAAATATTGGTAATGACAATATTTTCCGGAAAATAATATTGGCAGACTACGAGTATCTTCATGCTTTTTATTTTATAAACTACTTCATATTATTTCCACAAAATATATATTCATTTTAAATTTCAATTTAAGGCAAAAGAAATTTTGTATATGATTATAGTTAATGAAAAACGACACGAGAATTAATGTTATCGTCAACATAATAAGGACATTAGTTTTGACCTTATTATCTTTTATTACTTTCCCGTGGGTTTGCCGTTATTTAGGTGACTCTGCTGTCGGTGCTTATACTTGGGCTAATACATTTGTCGCTTATTTCCTCATCTTAGCGAAAATCGGTATTCCTAATCTCGCTGTTAGGGAATGCGTCAAAGTGAGAGAAGATAAAGAAAAATTATCTAATAAAGTTCAGACATTCTTTTTCCTTCAATTAGTGTCAACTGTTATATCCTTCGCTTTAATGACTCTCGTTGTTTTTACAGTTCCCGCTTTAAGGAACTCCAGTGCTTTAATATTTATATTATCTATAAACTTTATCGTTGGAGCTTTTTCTTTTGAATGGATCTTTATTGCGTTAGAAAAACAATTCTATATGTCGGTAAGATCAATTGTCGCCTTAACATTATGTGCGATATTAATTATCGCCATGGTGACAACCCCTGATGATGTTTATATCTACGCCTTTATCGCTGTCGGTGTTACTGTCTTAACAACCATCGCTAATCTTATTTATGTGAGGAAATTTATTTCCTTTAAAAAGACCATGCCATGGTCCTTCAAAGAATTAGTCAAACCATTATTTGTCTTATGTACATTGTCTTTAACTATCTCGCTATATAACCAAACCGATACATTCATTTTAGGTTTTATAGATTCAGGTAAGAAGGAAGTCGCGAGTTATTCGGTCGGTATTAAAGGTATTGATATCATCATCGGAATAATCGCTGGATTATCAACAGTCTTCATTCCGAGAAGCGCTTATTATTACGGCAAAGAAGACAAGAGATTCTTCAATAATCTCACTAAATACTCGATGAATATTTGTTTTTTCATCGTTATGCCAGCGATTGTGACCATGGCGGTTTTAGCGAAACCGATATGTTCTTTAATCTCTGGTAATTTCGATTATTCCTCAGTAGAAAACGGTTATATTTCCGCTCCGACAATTCTTATAGTCCTATGCTCTATGATGCTCACATATTCCTTAGGAGATATCATCTATGGGCAAATCTTATTACCGATGAAGAAAGAGAAATATTATCTTATCGCCATCGGTGCAGGTACTGTTTTAAGCATCGGTTTATCTTTATTCTTGGGTGGCTATCTACCTACGAAGATAAGTTCTTTATCACCATCTGTCGGTGTCGCTATCGGAACAGCATCTACTGATTTATTAATTCTCGTATTCTTATTAGCCATTTCTTGGAAATGGGTCAAAAAAGCGATATTCAATTTAAATACTTTAAAGCTACTTATCGCTAACCTCGTTATCTTAGGAGCATCTTTAGGTTTATATCATCCTTTAGAATTATTATGGCAACACTTTAATATCGCTAATCCATATGCTTCCATTTTACAAATGGTCTCTTTAGTAGCGATCGACGCTGTTATCTATTTATTAATCCTCGGCATCGCAAAAGAAAATCTCGTCTATTCATTTATTAGACGAGACAAGAAAGAACAACAAAGTGTCTAATTACATAAATGGATAAGCACCAGTTATCCAATTAAAGACTTGAGAAACTAAAAATACAATTATTGTTAAAGCGGCAGCGAAATAGAAAGGCATTCTTCTTAACCAAGCGGAATCCTTTTTTTCTTGAGGAATTTCTTCATTCCAAACATCATTTTTCTTACGATAAATAATCAAATAGATATCCGCATAGATAAATCCTACTAAGAAATAAAAAGCGGCAATCGCAACATGTAATAAAGGATATTGAAATGGTTCTTTCTCTTTAATTACAAAGAATAAAAGATAAGGTAACCCAATAGAGATGACCGCTAATAAGGAGCCGAATAAATAGGTACGAAAATCTTTTAATGCTTTTTTCATATAATAAGGATACCACACTTAATAAAAATAAAAGTATACTATAAGTATGCCAAATCCAAATCTCAAAGAAAACAAGTTCAAAAGAATGCTCGTCGTTCCTTTTAGAGGTATTGTTAAAGCCATCTCTAAAACGCAATATGTGAAATTCCAATACAAATATATCACTCACCATAAACTCAATTTAAAGAACCCGGTGAGATATACTGAGAAGCTTCAATACTTAAGACTTTTCGTCTATCCCAAAGATCCTTTAGTAAGTCAATGTGCGGGACGTGCAGGAGTAAGAAATTATCTAAATAAACGCGGTTTTGCGGATAAATTAATTCCAATTTACGGGGTTTTTGATAAATTTGATGATATTGATTTTGATAAACTTCCCAATGAATTTGTCATGAAATGCACTCATGCTTGTGCATTCAATTTCATCTGTCGTGATAAGAGCCAAATAAATAAAGAAGAATTAAAAAAGAAATTTGACAAATGGTTAAAAACTAACTACGGAAAGAAAACTGTCGAGTTACATTATTCTCCTATTAAGCCACAGATTATTATCGAAAAACTCATGCTAGAAAATGGTAAATTACCCACCGAATATAAAATTCATGTCTTTAATGGCAAAGCGCGCAACATGTATGTCGTGACATCACGTGGTGTAGATATTAGATATAACAATTATTACATCGACTGGACACCTTTTGATGGTAGCCAATTCAATGGTTGGAAAAAGACCGATTATGAATTAAAGAAACCCGATCACTGGGATGATATGGTCGAGATGGCTGAGATTCTTTCGGAACCATTCCCCTTTGTCCGTGTTGATTTATATAACATCAATGGGAAAATCTATTTCTCAGAGATGACTTTTACACCCGCAAAAGGAACACTCATCTTAGATGATGATAAGTGTGACTTTGAAATGGGTGAATGGTTAGATATTAGTAAATATATTAGTGCCAAGTAGTCTTGGGAAAACTCACTTCGTAAAGCATAATGGAATGATAAATGTCCTCTTGGAAAGAGGCTTTTTCATACCAGTAATCAGGATGCTCTTCATTAGGAGCGTTCTTTTTGAAGATATCTTTATATTCGTATTGCAAGGAGAATCCCACTAAACGAGAAGTATCAAATTTCTCTAAAGAGAAACCGAAACAAACATACATATCATATCTGCCAACATAAGGTTCCATAAAATGCTCGTCACCGGAATTTGTGGGAACTTTATCCACACTATAAGTGATAGGCATATAGGTATAACCGATATCATTTTTAAGATAGATGCCTAAATGCAAATCTAAATCAGAATAATACGTAGATAAATTTTGATAATTCTTATAAACGACAGAACATTTAAAGTTCATCATAAAATAGGATGTGTTATTACTCTCTTTAGAGAATAAGACTCCGAAGCCATTTTCTTTGCCTTGGTTCGTGGGTTCCACTTGCGTTCTAGACATTTGGAAATCACCATTACAGAACATCTGTCCATCAAATAATTTAGAAACGACACCATATTTAAAGGAATCATCCAATTTGGTCATACAAACTGTGGGACCATAAGGCTTTAGATGTTTATTTTCTTCTAAGGTCGGAACTGCATCTTTATCATATGTATAGACATATGTATCCCAATCGGTATCACATCTCTTAAAGTTTGCGTCTTTAATAGAAGTGAAGACTTTGTTTTCATCTAAATCTAAAATGGTTTCTTCCTTCTTCACATTGATATCATTGTTCCCACTATAGGGATTAATCTTGTTATTCCAGACATTGAAATAATTCTCAAAATAATTTGTGGAATTATAAGGAATGCCAGAATAGACTTCTTTTAAGCCATAGCCACAAGAAGTGACGATTAACGCAGGAGCGATAATTAATAATTTAAAGAGAAATGACTTCTTCATCTTGTTTGACCTCCTGTGTTTTAACTTCTTCCACTTTCTCTTCTACTTGATCAACTGTAGATTTGTGGAATGTATATCCAAGTAAGAATAAGACGATTAATAATGGTGAGCAGGTGAAGAACGGAGAAATCATATCCGAATTCACTAGAGGAGTGGCGTCTAAAAGCAATAAAGAAACCGCTAGAGAGCCCAAAACATATCCGACGATTAAATATTTGTCCGCATCCTCTTCCTCGCTTAATTTGACATATTTGAATAATCGTCTAATCCCAAAGAATAAAGCGGCGATAAAGAAGATCGCACCGAATAAGCCACTGGAAATAAGATTATCAAATAACCAAATATTCGATAATTCTTGAGCGACACCATTAGGATATTGATATCCGTAATAGCCGACTTGCCATCCAAATAATTTAAAGGATGTAAATAGATCTTGGAATATAACAATGACGCTGCTGGAATAACGATTGCTCACAAAGATACGATTAATTAATGCTGATTTGGAGAATAGGCCTCTAAAGCCATTTAAGAATGACCAACTTTGTTGAGCGATTAAGAATAAGACAATAAAGAAGATTAAAGCTAAAACACCAACACCGATAAATAACCCATCCAAAATAGAACGGGACTTATGGAGTTTCGCCGCTAAGATGATAACGGTAATGCCAATTATCAAAACAGCATCGGTTAATAAAGTGATCTTAGAAATAGTAAATAATAAAGAGAGGAAAGCGAGGAAGGCTAATCCCGCAAAAATTAAGAAATCGCGCTTATTTTCTTTGAATTTAATAAAGAATAAAGGAATTACTGCTGTAAATAAGATGGATGGGAATAATGACCAATATTCAATAGAGACTTCTTTAATAGAGAATCCGAATAACATATAGGCCATGGAACCAATCGGTAAGACAGAAGCGCGACCATTATAGACAATATAAGAATTCTTATAGATAAGCGTATAGAATGGCACATAGTAGATCATCGTAATAATTAAATTAATTAAAACGAATAGACCTAAAGCACCATAAATCACTAATAGAGCATATCTGATTTTGAATTTCTCAATATGCGCGCTTAAATACCCGCCTAACGCCATACACGCTAAAGCGATGGGAACAAAGATAGTATCTCCTAAGGAAATATGCCCTATAGAATTCGAATTGAATTTGCTTAAGGCAGTTAATAAACCAAAGACGAAAAGAGGGAATAAGAAGAAAGCGAATGATGATAGTCCATCTTTCTTAATCTGCCTAAAGGTCACTAATACTAAAAGTATTGTTAAAACCAAAGACAAGATTCCATAGAATAAAAATGAGTGGCCTAAATAGAAAGATATAAAAGCGAGAACTTCTAAAGAAAGAAATCCTACGACCACACCATAATTTGATAAATCAAAACGTTTCTTTTGATTGTTCGCTTCTTCAGTCATAAAAGTATTATATATTATAAAATTATTATTAAGGTATTAAAAAAGCGGCACCGCCGCAATTTCATTGACTTTTATTCTTCGGTTTCGAAGTAGAAGTCGTCGGAGCTATTTTCCATATTGAGATATTCATCAGCAGCTTGATAAGCTTCAAGGATTTCAAGTTCCTCGTTAGCGGTGAGTTCTGTAGTTTTATCTCTCGGTCCTAAAAAGCTGTTCATAAAATAGTCTCCTATATCTTAGAAATTAGTGTGCCTATTATATAGGGCATCTCATCTCTTGTGAAAATACTTTATCACACTTAAGTATACTTACAAAGCAATTTCGAACTAAATTTAGACAGTGACAAAATTCGACTTTTTTGACATGTGTAAATGTATGGTAAAATGCTACAAACCCTTATAAAATAAGGGGGCTAAAAAATAAGTTGTTTAATTTCTATAGTATTGTATTATTAATTTATGGAAGAAAATAAGACCCCTGAACAAATTATCGCTGAGAACTTAGTTTATTACCGCAAAGCCTCAGGTTTAACACAATTAGAAATCGCCGAAAAATTCAATTATTCTGATAAATCTATTTCCAAATGGGAAAGAGCGGAAGGCATGCCTGATATTTTTGTTTTGAAATCTTTCGCGGATTTCTATGGCATTAAAGTCGACGACTTTTTTAAAGAAGAAAAACAAAAGGTCAGTGTGAAAAGAAATGGTAAACATTGGTTTATCGTCGGACTAAGCGAATTATTAGTTTGGTTAGTCGCCGGTGGATTATTTGTCTTATTTAGTTTGATTATCCCTCACGCGTTCCCTTGGTGGCTCATATTTGTCTACGCCACATGCGCTTCTTTGATTCTCGCTTTGGTGTGGTCCATGATCTATCATCGTCGCCTCTATCAACTAATATCGACATCATGTATCATCTGGACCGCAATCGCATCTTTGTTCTTAACACTCCTATTAACTACTAATATTCCTAACCTTTGGTTATTATTCATCATTGGAGTTCCTTTAGAAGGTTTAGCCATCCTCTGGTATTTCTTAAAGAAATATACGAGAAAAGGAATAAAAAAATAATCGAGTAAAGACTCGATTTTTTTATACAAAAAAAGAATAGTTATGAACTATTCCTCTTTCAATCCATCATTGATGTATAAGATACCTAATGTCTTTGGACCACAGTGTGATGTAATTGTGGCTTGAGCGACGGTTTCATAAATCTTTTTGAAGCCACGAGCCTTTAAGGCATCATAGGCGATTTTCACCATTTCCGGTGTCGCGTGTGAGTGGGTGACAAAGGCGATAGATAAATCAGGATTATTAAATTCCTCTAATGTATCTTTGCAATATTGTTCGACGCATTGTTCACTACGACCATGATATTTCTTTTGTGGCATCATCTTGCCATCTTTTAAGATGATTTGTGGTTTGATTCTAAATAGCATCGCGGAGAATCTCGCTAAACCAGAGCAACGTCCACCTTTATATAAATAATTTAAAGAGTTGATGACGAAGCTTGCTTGTGTATAAGGGACACGGGCTTCCACTTTCTTAACGATTTCTTCTGGTTCTAAACCTTTATTCGCTAATTGGCGGGCATAGATCGCTAATAGAGCGATACCGGTAGACAAACTCTTTGAGTCGATAATATAGACATTCTTCATAATGGAAGCGGTATGTTTAGCGTTGCTCCAAGCAGAGGAGATACCAGAACTTAATGTGATATGGATAACCGCATCATGGTCTTTTAATAATTTTGTGAAATATTTGTCGTATTGATATTCATTAATCGCACTGGTTTTGGGAAGAACACCACTCTTATCGACATAATCAAAAATATCTTGAGGGGTGATATCACCATCTAAACCGACACGATCACCAAGGATGACGGTAAAGGGGATGACATTAATGTCATATTCTTTTTGTAATTCCTTCGGGAGATCTAATGTTGTTTCTGTAGAAATAGCAATTTTCATAATCTTTTACCGCGTTTATGTTAATAATAATATATTATTTTGTCAAAAAATTTTTTATCGTGTCATCGTATAATTCGGGATTTTGGTTACGGATATGAGAGTGAGTGCCGAAATCAAACCAAGCGATTTCTTTCTTCTCACTTTTGGTTTCCTTAAATAAGATTTCCGCGTTCTCAGGAACCGAATATTTATCATTCTTAGAATGAATAAATAAGATAGGGATATCTAATTTCTTTACACATTCTAAAGGATTGGATTGCTTGACGGAGACCCCTGTATAAATCTTGAACCACATCCAGATGAGATAGAAAACCGGAAATACTTTATGTCCTAAGTCGACATAATGACGTCTATAGGAATCCAAGAAATTGATAAAGCAGCCATCGACAACAATCTTCTCAACATAGTTCTCATTTAAAGGAGAGGTCGCCGCTAATAAACCACTAGAGGCACCGACACAGACGCAGTGCATAACGAATTTGTCTTGGTGGAATTCTTCTTTGATATATTTCATCCACGCTAAGACATCACCACTCTCTTTAATACCAACTGTCGAGAGTTGACCTTCGCTATAACCATGGGCTCTTTGATCGATAAATAACAAATTATAGCCGCTTTCTGCATATGGTTTTGCGTAGAAATAGGCATACATTAAGCATTCACATCTACCGCATAAGAACAAAGCGGTT
>JAEEGL010216361.1_pt1 | contig 21392 bp, 20 predicted proteins | sample 9134231 | NCBI WGS metagenome assembly JAEEGL01 (sample SAMN16246548, study PRJNA631951) | gut metagenome | biome: gut microbiome; feature: rumen; material: fiber-attached | host: Bos | place: Iran: Karaj | collected 2018-10
GCATCATAGAAAACTACCTTAACTGATTCTGCCGCTATATCATCACCGTCTTCAATGGATATCTCTGTTCCATCAGCATAGGCTTCACTTATCTGAGGTGAATCTGAATCAAATACAAGATCAGCAAGTTCTGGAAGTAATGCTTTGAGAGTTACTTCATCAGTAAGAGCTCCATCATATCTCTTCATCGATATCTTATATCCGGAATTATTTATATCTTCTTCTGATATAGTAAGCGTATCACTAAATACGGCACCTGTTTTATTAGATTTAATCTGATATATACCAGCAGTCTCAAGCGTTACATTTTCTCCTGCATACTTTCCGTCTGTTACACCTGAAACTAAAATCATATCATCCGGAATCGGCAAGTAACTTATCTCATAATCAGCCACTACAGAAGATTGTTTGTAATTATCATCTCCATTTATAAAAATTCCAAATTTATAGGAACCTGGTGCCGACGAAGCCGGCTTCTCAGAAAGTTCTCTATCTCCACTGAAATACTTAAACGAATAGCCTCCTGTATAGGGCACAGGACTTTCTATATCATCGCTGTAACCAATATGTGTCTTAGATGTAAGATCATAATCAAGACCTACATATATTGGCCCTATCTCATCTATAGATGCCATCATTGTAGGCAGTTTATCCCTAGGATGAACAAGCGTAAAATCAGCCTTAAACTCATTTCCGGCTTTATCTGTAACAAGAATAGATATATCCTTCGGATTACCCTCTTCAGCCTCAAAGCTAAGTGCTATCGATTCTCCTGTGATTTCCTTATTTTCGCCATTTATTGTAGCAGTATAAAGGTTTTCATCATATATAGTCGTTTCTAAGCTTTCACATACTACTTCTTTGCCATCTTCGATGCTAAATTCTTCTCCATCGATATAGGATTCATCATCTGGAGGTGTATCATCAACCACAAATGTCGTATAATCTGCCGGCTCGCCTTCCAGATAATTATGTATGTATAACCAATCTGATTCTGCATCATTTGTTTTACTTTTTAGCTTAAATTCCAGATCACTATTTACTGCGCTTCCATCATCGAAATACATAATTATGATATCGCTATCATCATAATATGTTTCTGCAAATTCCTCAGCACCGCCTATGTTATAGCTTGTGTAATATCCTTCAGGCGCATGGAATGTAAGATGATCTTTTACGTATCTTTTTCCATCAACTTCTTTATATCCACTTACTGAGATCTTTGCGTCACGAATATCATCTGCGGTGAGATTCTCCGGAGCATCATCTTCAGCAATAGGAGCATCATCTTCAGCAACAGGAACACCCTCCTCGGCAACAGGAACACTGTCCCCATCTCCGAGTACCGCAGTGCCCTCTCCATCAACTCCTGCATCCGGAACTTCTTCACCTGTAGCAGGTTCATCCGCATGAACATATGGATGATAACTTCCGATAAGCATAGAGGATGCAACAAGTATGCTTATTATCTTCTTATACTTACTTCTAAAAAGCTTCATACTTCATCCTCCTTACTTCCATTCTATAACTGTATCTTTTTCCACAGGATCACTAAAGTTCCAGTTCCAGCTTCCTCCGGCCTCTGGAATAAGGGCAGGTGCTGAAGCCTTGTCACCCTTCTTAACATTCTGAGTTCCGAATACATTTCCGTTATACATAAAGGTTACTGTAACCATTCCATTCAGATATTCTTCAAGCTCCTCAAGAGAAATATCCAGGTCTCTTCCACCTTCGACTATGGCCTTCAGAATCTCAAGGACATTATCCGGAAGCTCATCATAAGCGATATCTCTTGGAGGATACACATAATCAGTAGTCTTATCATCCTCGTAGATAAGAACCTCTTTGCCGCGCTCAACCAAGACCTCCGTCTCTGACTTACTTCCATCCTTGTAAACCAGATACGAGGCTACGCTTCCATCAAAAACAGTTATCTTTGTATACTTAATACCGTTTTCCTCATATACACAGACACGGAACATGGTACCGCGAACTGACATTGTTGAATTTGGAGTATTGATCTCGTAAGAAGAATCTTCAGAAAGTTTATTCTGAATATCATTTGTGATAGCTCCGCTCTTCAGCTCAATAGTTGTTCTGCTATTCTGGCTGTTGCCCGAAGCGTTAAGAACGAGCTCTGTTCCCTCTTCGAGGTAGATGAACTTATCTTCATCTGCCTGAATAGTCATAAGCCCGGTTTTAAGTGAAATGTTATCACCGGATTCCAGAACCATATTTACATACGGATCTATATCTCCGATATCTTTTCTTGTGACGGTTGCGTCTCCGTCAACCTCAAATACCTTAAGAATTCTATAAGATTTGTCCTTAAAGACCGTAAGAAATAGAACCAGCGCCGTTATCGCCGCCAGAACTACAAAAGTTATAATTATAACGATAGCCTTCTTGTTCATACCCAACCCTTTTCAGAGAACAAGAACAGGACCTATGATGCGCTATATTGAAGTTTCGATGTCAGTAAATTCCCGTGTTCTCTTTTTTTGTATGACTCTGACACCGTTCTTACCATATCCTGTTATCCAGTAACTGAACTCAGCCAGTATAACTCCACTGATAACATCGGCAATAACATGCTGCTTCAGAGTAAGTACAGACATAAATACGAAACAAGGAATGATGATTGAGAAAACCTTATACCACATCGGAATACTCTTCTGCTTTCTGATAGCTATAAAAGAGAACCAGCTGGTCAGACAATGAAGGGATGGGAAAAGATTATCAGCCGCATCAAGCTTATAGAGGAACAGAAGTCCCCTGTTAAATATATCCGTATTCATTACAATAGGTCGTACATTGGTAGTAGGAATACACACGAAGCAGAAGAAACATACAACCTTTGCAAAAAGGTCTGCCAATATAAAATGTCTGGCTTCTTTCTCATCCTGAGTAAATCCCAGCAGATAATTGATCAGCCAGAATATATAACATCCCCAGTAAATAGTGATTGTCCATGGAACAACCGGGATGTAATTATCAATTTTTGTCGTCATATCATAGTGATATAACTCTTTAGTAAACAGTCTTGTTCCAAAATATGTCATCTGGTGAAATGCTATGCTTATCGCCAGAAGTATGATATTGGAACGGCTTATTTTCCTTTGCATTTTTCCCCCTCGTATTTTACCACGTTTTACTATGTTTACGCCAACTCTTTTTAGACTTCACCAAAACTAATACTACAATAGGAAAGCCATATTCTGCAATAATATTTAAAAAATTTAATGTAATTTTAATACTATATCACACTATCCCTGCGCTGCTTCATAAACGCCCTTACATTTCGTGATTCGTCGAGATCCAGAGCAAAGCCCAATTTATCCGCCACATATATGGATAGTTCCTCAAAATAGTCATACATAAGGAACAGCTTATCCCACATATCAGCATAGTCCCCCGAAGCAAATATGCCCTTAAAGCGTGTCATTTCCTCTTCTGTCAGATACTTCTTCAGATACTTTGAAGCTGAACCTGTGGTGACTTTAAAATCATTATCTATTCCGATCTTCCAGTTGATCATCTTCATGAACATATTCATCATAAGTTTTTCCATTGCATTTCTCGCATAGAAGAACTCATCTCTGCAAAGACCCTTTGTTGCATAGTTGCTGATCCATCGGAATTCATTTACCGTATTAAAGAATTCAAACTCACCCGGTTTTCTTATAAAAAACGCCTCTTTTGAATCAATATCGCAGAGTTCCGGGAAGTTATCCTTATTTATGAGCACTTTTCTCGGCTCATTAAACTCCGTCTGCTCTTTTATATTACTTATATCTATAAATGTAAGGTCTATCCTGTTGCCATCTTTATACTGTGTCAGGTAAGCAAATCTTTTTCTGCCATTATAGTCATAAGGCTCCGCATACCAGTCATCCGGCTGCTGCATGATGAGTATATCACCAAACCGCTTCATATAATCCTTATCTGTCGTGAATGGTCTTATATCTGTCACGAAGAACGTAACATCGAAGTCAGAGTACTTATCATGCTCTGCTCCCGGTGTTACATTTGAACCTTCCATGGTAACGGCACGGATTCTCTCATCTTCCTCACCTGTCTTAAGAATCAGATCATACATTTCTTCGTAAGTCATAATATACCTCCAACTAGAGTCTTTCGATACACTCTTGGTTCTCGAAACATTATTCGTACAGCAGAATACCATTATATCATAAAACATCCCATAAAAGGAAAATGTGGCAGATAACCATCAGATGATTAACTGCCACATTCCCGGATGTAATGTGTAGGGACAAGAATTAACTATTCAGCAAGAGTTTGGGATAGTGCTGAATGTTATTGTGTCCGAAGGGTTTGCTATTTTATAACTGACAGGCTCTGTCTGTCTGCGAAGACTGCAACGAATATCAGGAATACAACACCCTGGATAAGCTGCATAGCCTGTGTAGTGAGACCCATCATAGTAAGTCCGTTGTTGAGGACTATATAGAGAAGCGAACCTACTATGATGTTCTCAAATCTAACTTTTGCTCCACCGGATATCGGCATACCACCGAGTACGAGAGCGATAAGAATCTGTGTTTCAAGCTGGTTTCCAACATTTGCTGTTGCAGAACCATTCTTAACAATATTTATAAATGCTGCCAGGCCTGTGATAGCTCCGGCAAGAACATAGATAAGGAACTTCATTCTTTCAGTACGTATACCTGAGAACTTAGCTGCCTTCTCTCCTGCTCCGATAGCCTTTAAGTAGATACCAAACTTTGTAAATCTGAAAACCACGAAACCGATTATAAGCACTGCTGCTGTAATACCAAGTTTTACTGCTGTTGTATCGTAATCATATACTGCCATGCTTGCTGCTACAGGCGAATTAGATGCCATGTACTTTATAAATCCTCTGAAGAGGAACATTGTACATATAGTAACGATGAATGACTTGATCTTTCTGTTTACATAGAAGAATCCGTTGAATGCTCCGATTGCAGCACCTGCAAGAATTCCTCCTGCAACAGCAAGAGCCATATTTACTCCCGAAAGCTTACATACAACTATGGAAGCAATACCCATTATGGATCCCTGGGAGAAATCAAGACCACCCATGGTCATTATGAAGAAAACACCTGTTGCAGATATAAGAACTACATAAACCTGATTCAGAATCAGCTTTCTGCTGCTCCACATACTGCCATGTGTAAGTATATTAAAGATTATGCACACAGCTATAAGTCCGATAATAGGAAGAGCAGAACGGATCATCCTCATAATTGATTGTTTTTTCAATTTTTTACCCATGATCAGCCCTCCTTATACCATCTTAGCGATGAGGCTGTTCTCATCTATATCTCTACTTCGCATAAGCTCACCGTTAATCTTTCCGTCTTTCATAACTATTATTCTGTCGCACATACCGATAAGCTCCATAAGCTCTTCAGATATCATGATTATAGATTTACCTGACTTTCTCATCCTGTCCATAAGCTGGTAGATATCCTGTTTTACCTTTATATCAATACCTCTTGTCGGACTATCAAGAACGAGAATATCAGAATCCTTACCGATCCATCTTGCCAGAACAACCTTCTGCTTATTACCACCTGAGAGATTCGATACAAACTGATCTACACTCTGCATTTTGGTAGACATTTTCTGAGCATACTCATTTGCGAAGACCTTCATCTTCCTATCCTTAAGGATATGTGTCTTACCACCAAGTGCATCAAGGGAAGGAAGACATATGTTATCTCTGATACTCTGATTCATTACTACAGATTCGTTATCTCTATCCTTAGAAGTATAAGCAATGCTGTGAGATATTGCTGTAGGAATATTGTTGATCTCTGTACCGTCTGCAAGAGTAACAGATCCTGTTCTGTCAAATGAAGCGCCAAAGCAGGCTTTTCCAACTTCATGCATTCCTGATTCAGACAGTCCGCCGAAGCCAAGGATCTCGCCCTTATGAAGATCGAAGCTGATGTCTGAGATAATTCCCGGAACAGATACCCTCTTAACGCTCATAACAATCTTGTCAGATATCGGTTCATCGTAGTCAGCTCTATAGTAATTACCGGTAACTTCACGGCCTACCATAAGTTTCTTCAGACCTTCTTCATCTATATCTTTACTCTTAACTGTATCGATATAATCTCCGTCTCTCAGAACTGTGATAGTATCAGACATTCTGAGAACCTCCGGAAGATCGTGGGAAATGAAGATTATTGTATTTCCCTCACTTCTGATACGGTTCATATGTTTATACAGCTCCTCACGTCCTTCCTGTGAAAGAGCCGTTGTTGTCTCATCGATAACAACAATCTTAGGATTAAAGTATGTTGCCTTAACTATCTCAACAAGCTTTCTATCCTCGAAATTATAGTTTTCGATCATATCCGCAGCCTTAATACGGTCAAAACCGTACTTCTTAAGTATCTCGGTTGCTTTACGGTTCATGGCACCAGTATTCTTGATACCGAACTTAACAAACTGGTCCTCATGTCCAAGGAATATATTCTCAGCAACTGTAAGTCCATCAAGAGTTCCAAGTTCCTGAACTATGATCGATATACCTTCATTATTTGCTTCTACCTGATTGGCAGGATCAACTTCCTTTCCATCAAGATAGAATGTACCACTGTCCTTCTGATATATACCGGTGAGGCAGTTTGTAAGTGTAGACTTACCTGAACCATTTTCACCTATAAGTGCGTGAACCTCACCCTTTGCTATCTCAAAGGAAACCTCCTTCAATGCTCTTGTGATGCCGAAGGATTTACTGATTTCCTTTACTTGTAATCTGATATCACTCATCGTAAATCCTCCTTTCTACTTCACTATCTCGCCCTTTTCGACCTTAGTAGTCAGTGTAACGATTATCAGAAGTGCAAAACCTGTGATAACGTCCTGAATAGCTGTAGGTGCACCAAGTGCGATAAAGCCGAAGAAGATAATATTTATAACGAACTCACCTATGATGATAGCCGGAAGCGGCATGCCATATTTCTTAAATGCAAGGCCGAAGAAACATCCCATTGTAGGAACGAAGTTTCGGCTCATAGATGCCATACCTGTTACAGCAACCATGGAAGAACCATAGCTTATAGTAAGTACTGCCATTATTCCAAGGAAAGCACCGCTGATAACAAATACGAGTACCTTATAGAAATTGACATTAATACCCATGTTCTTTGCAACAAATTCATTGCTTCCGATAGCGTAGGTATATGTACCAACCTTTGTATAATTAAGTAAGATATATGCAACGATAAAAGCCATTACAGCCAGGATAAGATTACCCGGCATCTGACCGAATGCTCTAAGATCAGAAGGAAGTGTCTGTTCAACACCACCTGCTATATAGTTTGCTACGGACTCATATATAAGAGCGAGTCCTGTTGTTACGATCATTGATGGAATTCTGAGCTTAGCATAGAAAACACCGTTAAATAATCCTACAAGAGCTCCTGTTACGATAGCACCTATGATAAGTCCAATATATCCAAGTCCGAAACGATTGGCGAAAACACAGCCAACAATTGCGGAAAGCATAATATTTGCTCCGATTGAGAAATCGAACATGCCCATTACCATTACAAAATAAAATCCGACAGCGCCGACTGAAGCCATCAGGGACGCCTCAAAATAGCTCAGCATATTTTTAGGAGAGCCAAAATTGTTTGGGGTAATTATCTTGAAGATACCCCAGGAAAGAATAACCAGAAAGATCAGCAGCAGGTAACCCTTCACTTGACCGGAAAGCTTCTTTCCTACTGTTTCACTTGATCGATTCATATAGATTCACCTCTTTTTTTGCAGAAAATGAGCCGGTACCGCCGTGCGATACCGGCTGCTTGAAGGATTTCTAATATTTTATCTTAACACTGCATGCCGTGTTATTTACCGGACCGCGAAGCCGCATCCTCTATTGAAAGTGAAGCTGCCTTATTCTTAAGTCCTTCCATGTCAAGCTTAGACATTTCAACAAGCTCTTCATCTGTGTAAGGAAGCTGATCTACGAAGTACTTCTCATAATCAGCATAATCTTCAGGAGATGATACATAGAGGTAAGGGAACTTGATGTCTTCGAACTTACCTGAAAGACCTGTGTAGTTACCCTTGATTGCGTTATAAACTGCCATGAATGCGAAGAGTGGATCGCAGTAATGTCCACCGGACTCACCTGCCATTGTTCCGTTTGAAAGTCTTTCTCCAAGGTCAGGAAGGAAGTCTGTAGAAACTATATCGATCTGGTCTGTCTTACCTGCACGCTCAACAGCTGCGATAGCTCCCTGAAGAGGATCTCCACCACCACCTGCAGGAATGATAGCATCAAGGTCAGGATTTGCACTCATAAGTGCTTCAGCAGCCTTAGAACCACCTTCGGATGAGGTTCCGGCATACTGTGGCTCTGAAAGAACAGCCTGATCATCAGGATGCTCGTTATTCCACTTCTCTACTCCTGCCTTATAACCTTCCCATCTTCCGAGCCAGGTAGCATCACCCTGCTCCCAACCGATGAGACCAATGTTTCTGTCGCCCTTATCAAGTAAGATCTGAACAAGTTTCTCGCCGTTCTCCGGCTCGTTCTCATGAACTGCACCTACGAAATATTCAGAATCAACAGCTGCCTTGTAAATATCTGAGCTGTTCTCTTCACTGATAATTCTGAAGAACTGTGCAAGATAAACGCCGTTATCATTACATGTCTTGATAGCTGAAGCCATCTCTGTATCAGATGAATTACAGATGATGATTCCCTGACAACCAGCTGCACAAAGCTGCTCAACTGATGCAGTAACCTTCTCTGATACGTGGCCCTGATCTACGTACTGTACCTGAACGCCGAGTGCTGAAGCAGCCTCATCCAGGATCATCTTACACTGTGAACCAAGTACATCTGTTGAACTCCAGATGGATACACCGATCTTAATCTCACCATCTGCAGGAGCTTCAACCTTTGCTGCAGGAGCAGATGTATCTCCACCTGACTGTGCAGGTGCACTTGTATTTGCAGTACCACCACCGCCACAACCGGTAAGTGATGAACCTATCATCATTGTACTAAGCAGTACGCTCAGCAGCCTTCTTCTCTTTCTCATAGATTACCTCCTAATATGTAAACCTCATATACATCTTAATCTTATTAATTACGTCAGTTCCCTCGCGAAGTCCCCATGTCTTTATGGCATTATAATATAGCTAATAAGTACAAAAAAACATGTAAATTTTTCGGCGGATTGGTAATATTTTATATTTATGACAAAAAAAGACCGCATATAATTACAGTTTTCTGTCATATGCGGTCAAAACGTTCGTTAAATGGATTTGCGGTATTTACTAGGTGAAATACCCTCTACTTTTTTGAAGACCTTCGTGAAATAGAAGTAGTCATTATAGCCTACGATCTCAGATATTTCCTGAATGGACAGGCTGTCATCACGAAGCAGCTCCTTTGCTCTCTGTATTCTGAGAGATGCTATATAGTCCGAGAAGTTAACCGAGAGCTGTTCTTTGATGAGCTTACTTAAATGGCCCATACTGATATTATACTTAGCCGATAAGGACGTAAGTGATATATCCTCCATATAGTGCTCTCTTATCTCTGACAAAACATTATCTATCATGCGGTCTGATACGACCGGCATTCTTTCCTCATCATTTACGCCGTCTCTCTCATTGATTATAGCAGTCATAACCCTTGATAGTTCTTCCGGTTTAATAGGTTTCAGAAGATAATCATAGGCATGATGCTGTACGGCTTCCTGTGCATAAGAAAACTCTGCATAACCCGATATTATTACCACCTTTGATTCCGGCGAAACCTCCGGAATAGCCTGAAGCAGTTCAAGCCCCGACAGTCCCGGCATTCTGATATCCGCAAATACCACATCCGGTTTAAAATGCCCTATTTCCTCTTTTGCTGTAAGTCCGTTATTTGCTGTTCCGATAACATAGGCGCCAATATTCAGTTTATCCAGAAGCTTCTTCAGTCCGAGAATTATCCAGACTTCATCATCTGCAATATAAATATTCAGCATATTATTTCGACTCCCTTATATGATCAGGCACCGAGATTTTTATAACAGTACCTTTACCCACCTCACTATAAACGCTCATTATATACTCTTCTCCATAGAAAAGTCTGAGACGCTGTACAATATTACTGAGACCTACGCCCTTATTCTCAGTCGGAGCAAGTATATCCTTCCTGAGTTTAGCAAGTGTCTCTTCATCCATACCGGTTCCATCGTCCTGAACAGTGATCTCCAGTCTCTCACCCACGCTTTCGATCTTCACATCAACAGAACCGTCATCCATCTTGCCTTCAAGGCCATGGAATACAGAATTTTCAACCAGCGGCTGAAGGAAGAACCTTATGATAGGTTTATCCAGAACCGCCTCATCAACATTTGTATCGATCATTATCTTTCCCATAAAACGGTATTCAATAATCCTCGCATACTTCTCAATATAAGATACTTCATCCCTTACAGTAACGATATTACTTCCCTTAACCGCATATCTGAAGATATCTGAAAGACACATGGCCATCTCAGCTATACTATCCTCATCCTTAATGAGGGCCATATCTCTCATACAGGACAGCGTATTATACAGGAAATGCGGGTTGATCTGATTTCTATAGGCCAGGATTTCCATCTTCTGCTGGGAAAGCTCAGTCTCATAGAGACGGATCTTACTCTCCTTTATCTCCTCTATCATGCGCTGGTTCTCATCAAGCATGTTGTTAAGACTCGCCGCAACCGTTCCTATCTCATCCGAACGCTTCATCTCAAGTCTTCTGTTCGGATGGGCGATGGACTTTGTAATAAATCTATCCAGTTTCTGAATAGGTCTTGCCATTTGATAGTAAGAAAAGAATATTATTACCGCAAGAAACAGTGATGAAAGTACCGCTGCAAGAATAATAAGATTCCTTATGACAGTACTTCCGGAAGTGTTGCCCGATACGGACACAGCAACCGCAATTCTTATACCATTCTGCCAGTTACCTTCACGATAGACATAGTCATCATCTGCCTTAAGATCCGCCATATTCGCTTCCGGAGGGACTGCTCCAAAAGCATGAAATGAAAGATCAAGATTATTGGAATCACTAAGCAGCATTGCAGACATGCTGTCGTTCAGGATGTTATGAAGGGATCCGTCAATCCTCCAGTGTTCAAGGATAAACACACACATTCCTATCTGGTCCTTGTTCATATTATCACTGTAGATAGGATAATAGAAACCATAATAGAAATCATTCTTCCCCGGGAAGTACCAGTCAGCATTCAGATCCTCTTCCTGCCTCAGATAAATCTGCTTCTCCGGTAGCGCCACAGGCTTACCGAGGGCCACCACAGGATTCATATCATTATCAAATATGACAGCAGATACTATCTCTCTGTTTTTTAGTACAATCTGTGAGAAATAAGATGATAGTTGTGCTTCCTGGATCTCTTTTCCGGAAGCACCATCCTTTGATTCATCAGACACATAATCCATAGTAATAAAGCGGCATAATGACTCAGCATTATATCGGAGCGATTCCTCATAGAGGCTCAGCTCATTATCCGCCTGCTTTAAGAGACTCTCCGCAAGAGCCTCCGCATAATTATGTGTTGTTTGTTTGACATAGAAATAAGACATGGAAAGGGTTATCGCGAGAACTATCAGAACGACGGATACAATACAGATAAGCTGCATGATAATACTGTTTCTTATCTTTTGAATCACGTTCTTCCCCTTTCACTATATTTAAAATACTTCGAGCACTATTATACAATACGAATATTAATTCTGCTACTTATATTCATGCAAAGTAAAAGGTCTGTTTTTGTTTATATTTTTTCGTCGAAGCAATCAATTCTTCTACTTCTTCCTTAGAAGGCATAACTCTGAGAGCTCCCTTTCTGGTTGTGATGATCGATGCTGCTGCATTCGCAAAGGTAAGCATATCACCCATCTCGTCCTCAGAATACTCTCTAAGACCATGTTCTAATACATAATGAAGAACTCCGGCACAGAAGGTATCTCCTGCTCCTGTAGTCTCAATCGTATCCGCCTGACGAAATGCCGTAGCTATAACTCTTAGACCATTTTGATAACAACGGCTTCCCTCAGCTCCCAGGGATAAAAGGATCAGCTTTATATTCGGATACATTTTTTGAAGTACCATTACAGCATAATCATATTCTTCTTTCCCGGTAAACCAGGTAATCTCATTATCTGATATCTTCAATATATCGCACTGGCTCATGCCATAAGCAATCTCTCTTTTTGCGTCATCCAGAGAATCCCACAGTGGCTCCCTTAAGTTCGGATCAAAAGATATAATCGCTCCTGCCTCCTTTGCTATCCTGAGAGCCTTAACCGTTGCAGACTTTGCCGGTTCAGCTGTCATGGATAGGGATCCAAAATGGAATATTCTCGCATTTCTTATAAGCTCTTCATCGACCTCATCTTCCGATAACATCATATCCGCCCCCGGATTCCTGTAAAAGGAGAAATCTCTGTCTCCACCGGGAAATGTATGTACAAACGCAAGGGTTGTATGAATCTTATTATCCTTCACCAGACCTTCTGTTCCGATACCTACTTCATTGAGAGCTTTTGTCAGCTGTTTTCCGAACATATCATCTCCAACTTTGCCGATAAAAGCTGTACTACGGCCGAGCTTTGTAAGCATGGCCAGAACATTACAGGGAGCTCCTCCGGGATTTGCTTCCATGACAGGGTTTCCCTGAGAACTGGTCCCGTTATCTGTAAAGTCTATAAGTAACTCTCCTAAAGCTACTATATCCTTATTCATATTAATCCTCCAAAGTGGCTTCCTCACGCTTTGCGTACTTTATATAGCAGTAAAATATTATAGTCAGTATGATCGTACACATATCTATTCCATACTTTGATGAAAGATCAAACATTTTCTTTCTTCCTACACGGCCCTCTATTATCTCCGACTTCATTGAAAGAAGTATTCTGTCAATATTGATGCTGTCAACAGAATCATCAAAGTCAAATATCATATAGTTCTTTTCATTTATCTCAGCCATATAGAGACAGAGTATAATCTTTACAAACTCTATCCTCTGTTCAAAGGAAGGATCCTTTGAATATCTTATATCACGAGCCTTTTCATAATACTCTCTGGCGCGCGGAACAGGAGGTGGTGTTTCGCCCTTCTTAACACGGTTTTCTCTCGCAACTCTTCTTCCGGCAAGATTCTTCATGCTGGACATGTACTTCTGAAGATTTACATTTATGCTGTCCCCGGTCTTAAGCTCAACCTTCTCCAGATAATCGCAGAGTTTTTCCATAAGAACCTCTCTGGAAACGGCTGACGGATCCACATAAGAAAAGTCCAGATAATCGCCTATAACCTTCCCTTTCAGGAAGTCTATAGCTTCATCTTCCAATCCACCCAACGCATAATCTAATAACTCTTTTGCTGTCATTCAAAGCTCCTCCCGGTTCTTCCGCTGAGAATCTAAGTCTCAAATCATTCAGTAATCTCCGGATATACCTTACGGTCCAGTCTTTCCTCATACTCTTCGAGTGGAAGCGGACGATCAAAGAAATATCCCTGAGCTATGTAACAGTTACTCTTTTTTAGAATATCGAGCTGATCTATGCTCTCCACTCCCTCTATAACGCACTGCATACCCATATCATAAGCAAGTGCGATAACATGTCTGAACATTATATTTGCAACGCTGTTTTCGTCTTCATCCGGCTTTGGAACGAAACCTTTATCAACCTTAAGAACATTCCATGGAATCTCTCTAATAAGATTGAGGGACGAATAACCAACGCCAAAATCATCCACAGCAGTCCATATTCCCTGCTCCTGAAGACCACATACAACTCTTCTCAGATCACGGAACAGAACATCCGTCGTAGTCTCCGTAAGCTCTATCTCTATGTACTCGTGCGGTACTTCATACTTATCTACCACTGATATTATCTTATCCAGAAGATCAACATCCACAAGATGCTTTCTGGAGAAGTTAACTGAAACACGTACTACACTCTTTCCTTCATCCAGACGCTGTCTGATAGTCTGACATACATGTTCAAGCATGTAGAAGTCCAGCTTGCAGATATCTGTATTCATCTCGAGAATCGGTATAAACTCCATCGGTGGAATTATAATACCATCCTTTATCCAGCGGCATAGAGCCTCAGAACCCACGATAGTTCTTGACTCAATATCAACCTTAGGCTGGTAGAATACAGCAAACTCTTCGTTCTCCAGTGCATTTCTGAATTCACTCTGAACCTTCTTTACATGAGCCTTCTCAGACTTCATCCTGTCATCATATACAACGATGCTCTCGCTGGCCTGACGCTTAGCCGTATCTCCTGCTATCATGATCTTATCCATGATATCTCCCGGAGATTTAAGGAGGAACGGATTCGGAAGCATATAGATACCTGCAGCCGCAGATATGACAATCTTTCCTTCATCAGAATCACCGTATGGAACCGGTGTACCGGAGAAAATGTCATAAACCTTTCTCTTAACAGATCTGTCAAATATACCGATAAACTTATCACCGCCCAGTCGGACGATGATTCCCTTATCCCCTATGGCATCTTTAATCATTGTATAATATTTTTTGAGAACAACATCACCATTTGCACGTCCGACCTCCTGATTAACCATTGTAAAGTTATGAAGATCTATATGAAATGCAATCTTTCCGCCTAATCTGTTCTCAGAATTCTCAACATCAATATAACGATTAAATGCACGGAAATTCAGATATCCATCCAAATCTGTAAATCCAAATTCCTGCATCATACGAATTAACCGTCTTCTTGTTGCGAAGCCGGTTATAATCCTAACCATAGTATCAAGCTCAGCAAGCTCATCTTCACTACGCTCCGGTTCCCCTTCTTCACCGTATATAGTCGTAATGATAACCGCCTTGTTCTGCGATACTATTCTCATACGAAGTATGACCTTCGTACCTTTTCCATTATCAAAATCACAGAAGTTCTCTCCAATCCCCTTCTGCTCCATCATTGGAGTCAAATAGAACTCCGTATCACCCTTAGCCAGATTATATGTCTTACATATCTCGTCTATAACAGAAACATAAGCTTCCCTGTCATGAGGCTCTGCATGAGTGACATAAACCAGCCTATCAAGAAGTGATATATACATATCTTTACTACATCCCATAACACCCCTCCGTCAGCAACTAAACTCCCTAAACATGCCGCACGGCAATACATAATATATTATAACAGTTTTACACTCTTATAACATCAAAAATTCTGTTAAACCTTCTTTTTCTGGTTCAAATGCAGTTTTACAAGTTCATCCTTCATGGAAATCTCTGCTATGATATCCTTCATAAGCTTATCCAGTTCAGAACCCTCTTTATAATTTGCCGGTGATATGAAGTTTACACGGTTATCCTTTAAGAGTTCTTCTGCAGTATTCTTCTTATTCTTCTGATATACTGCTATCGAATAACCGCCATTCACCTTAACCAGCTTCATACATGGAACATCTGTGATTCCGTCAGCGATATATATCATATTTCTGAAAGGAATCCTTCTCTCATCCTCAGGTATGAAGTCATTCAAGGTCTTATCATCCGAAAGATCCGAAACGCCCTTATTTATCCTGAACAGGAACTGGGTCTTAGTCGTATAATTGACCACATTTTTAGGCCAGCAGGCTATGTCATTTTCATCGTACATGAACTCGCAGGCATAGACATCCTTAAACTTCTTATATATGCTGGAACCCTCTATAATCTCCTTAAGACCTGATGAGATTATATAATGCTCAACCTGAATACCCTTTTCTTTTCCGTAATCCCTGATACGGTCAAACCATTCACTTACTCCATCATAGAACTCAAGACTCTTGCCCAGCTCCACAAAGTCCTTTCTGTGAATGCTCTTTGCATTTCTCTTTGACTCAAATATCATCTGCCACATATAGGCAAGAACGCCATCCATCTGCTGTTTTTTGGAAAGCTCATTGGAGGCATCCCAGAACTCCTTCTCCGATAACCCCATATTCGGAATGAACGAATATTCCTGCATATTCTTTGTACAGAGCGTTTTGTCAAAGTCATACATTATTGCAACTATAGTTTTTTTGCTCATACCTGATCTCCCTAGATCATCTCTTCTAATATCCTTGCAGCATCTGTAACACAGGCTCTGCAGTTGCCTCTTAAATCTGAGCACATAACTGAACCCTTATCTGCCGCTTTAAACTTGTCCTCATATTCCTCTATCTTTGCATCAGCTTCGTCTCCATAAAGCTTTCTGAGAACATATTCTGCAGATAAAACAGCCCCGCATTTACCCATCCTGCCGCCTGCATAAGGAGCAGCTTCCTTCTTAGCTTCTTCTTCAGTAAGGCCGGCCTTATCAGCAAAGGCTGCCAGAACTGAAGCTGAACATGTATAAAAACTCTTATGATTATTAACTGCCTGTTCTGTACGAGTTGCCATAAACTAGTCCTCCTGTATAAATGTACTGTGGATTAACCTTTATTCCCATTTCTTCCATACTTCAGGCTGATAACCCACCGTAGCCTGTCTGCCATTTCTGACAATAGGCTGCACGAGTATCTGCTGATTCTCTAATATTTTCTCTTCTTTATCTTCGTCGGCTATATACTTGATGAGTGCCAGTGTATCCTTGTCTTTAGCATTCTCATCAATAAGCTTATCTATACCGCCTACTGCCTGCTTAACAGAGTTGAATTCTCCCTTGCTCAACCCTTTCTCTTTAAGATCTACAAACTGGAACTTTATCCCACGTTCCTTAAAATATCTCTCAGCCTTGCGCGTATCGGCACTTTTCTTGGTTCCGAATATCTGAATATTCACTATTAATACCTCTTCTCTTTATCTACTACATGATTCATCGGTTTGCCCTCTACATAGTTTAACAGATTCTCACAGAAGAGTTCTACATTCGTATCTCTTGTATAGTCTATTGTGAGATTGCCTGCACAATGTGGAGTTATAAGAAGATTCTTCGTTTTCCAGAGGCGGCTGTCCTGTGGAAGCGGTTCTGTTCTGAATACATCAAGTGCTGCACCTGCGAGTCTATCTGCCTCAAGAGCATCAGCTAAGGCATCCTCGTCAACCGCAGAGCCTCGCCCTACATTTACCACATATGCCTCTTCTGGAAGAAGTGCTATTCTTTCTCTGGAAAGGATACCTTCTGTCTCCGGAGTCGCCGGAAGAGACATTACAAGAAGGTCTGTCTCCGGAAGAACTGTGTCCAGCTCACTCACCGATACCACCTTATCATAGCAGGTTTCGCTGTTCTTACCGCTTCTGCAGATTCCTACTATACACTTCGGTTCAAAAGCCCTGGCTCTCTTTGCAAAGTTTGTGCCAATATCTCCTGTTCCGAGAACAGCTATTCTGCAGTCCTTAAGAGACTTCTGCATAACAGGAGGGCGCCACTCACCCTTCAGAGTTCCTTCGTAATGATATGTCAGCTTTCTCATCATCATGAGAGAAACTGCGATTATATACTCCGCAATCGTTACTCCGTAAGAACCTGAACCGTTTGTTATGATAACGTCTTCTGCAGCAAACATCCCCGGCTTAAAGAGGAAGTCTACTCCCGCTGAAGTCATAGCCACCCATTTAAGATTCTTATTCTTCGTTACAGCTTCTGACTTTCCTATATTCATTCCAAAGCCATAAACAATCTCTGCTTCCTTATACATGTCAGGAACGTCATTTTCCTGATCAATATAACAAAGATCCACACCGGCCTTAGCCGCAGTCTCGTCTATAAGCCTTTTATGCTTATCATTCAGCGCTCCTGTAAAAACTAAAACTTTCATTCACTTCCTCCTTCAAAAACCAACAAAAGCACACTCTTCGGAAGTGCTTTAATATAAACATATAACTGACATCATTATAATATAACAGACCGTCTTCGGCATCATTAACATTCCGAGTTTCGGCTTTTCTTTTCCATACAGAGCCACCGGCATATAGAATAAAAAGCTGAAAAACACCGTAATCATAATAATCGTATAAAACTGTGGCGGATAGTATCTCGCATGCCTACTGACACTCGCAAAACCGATCAATGTAAGCATTCCTATAATCGCAAACGGTATATTCCTTAACAGTGCCCATAATCTGTTCGGTTCACTCGAAAACCACCTGTTCCATGGAAGCAGCAGGATAAATATCCTTATAAAGGTCAGGATAAGTATCCAGAGCTCAATACCGCGATTATATTCAGAGGGACTATATTCCATGGAATCTCCCATCCTGATCAGCACATTATAGAACAACGTCATGGTAATGGATGATATAAGCGAGCCTATTCCCAGAAGCATCTCCTTCTTCGGAAGTCTCCCTGTAAAATCATCAATAACCCTTGGAATAAGGTGAAATGCATCGCCGCCCACCAGCAGTCCTGCCATCAGTACACCACATCCGAATCTATAAACATGTGCAAATACAGGGCTAAAAGTCTCTCGCTCTGACAGACTCAAGTACATGTCATGGCGTTCTTTCATGATACATATAAGAACAACCATGATTATCAGATATATGATGCAGAAGATACCCTCTCCAAGCCTTGCTGCAAGAGGCCTCTCTCTGTTCCCTTTCTCACTCATAGACATCACCTTTTACTTCTTATATCTTACAGTCTGATCTTATCCAGGATATCCTGATACATCTTATTTCCTCTCTTTGAGATGGAAGTTATGACACGGCCCATACCGAAAATTCTCTGATATCTGATAATAAGTCGCAGATGCTTATAGCTGTCCTCAAGATCTGCCTTCGTCTTATCTATCCTGTCACGTATATCTTCCTTCAACTCATCCTTTGCATGTTCCACTTTATCCTGAGATTCATTGATCTTCTCTACGGTTTTAATCGTGCTTGTACCGATAAACTCCGACATACTTCCACTGAGCTTCTGGATAGCAGTCTCCATGTCACGCATCTTCTCCAGCTGCTTATTGAGCTTCAAAATAGTAAGTACTGTAAGTACTATATCTATTATGAAAATTAAGTAAAAAGCGCTTAGCATAATCCATGATATCCTGACCGGAATACTGCTTACGATATTTTCAACCACAGGCTGTATAACCCTTAATACAAATGCTATCCCAAGCCCCCAATATATACTGAACTCAAGACATATATATCCATTCAGATTAAAACGTCTGTCCCTGTAATCCCACCAACGCGCATGAAAAAGCTGATCCAGTAAAAAACCTGCAATCAGCTCAATCAACGTGGCAAATATGATTCCGATGATAAAAAGCTCTATTACTTTTGCTCTGGAAAGGTCTGTTTCAAATCCAAACCATTCTCCACAAAGATCTACTACCATGAGTACCATGAGTACACCCGACCCATAAACCGGGCATAACGGTCCATTTAAGAAACCTCTGTTCACAACCTTCCCCATGGTCACTGCATGGTAGCTGACTTCTATCATCCATCCAATGATGGAATATATCATAAAATACCAAAGAATATTAATCATGTCACTTTTCAAAGTTTCATAATCTTCGTATCAGTCCGCATCTTCTATGCTGACTTATCTGAAACTTTGTACTTCTTCCTCCAATTCTTGTACATTCCCGTGGTTATTCTCTCATCTCTCGGACGCTCTGCATCCCTTGGAATAGCCCACGACTTTCCAAACTTTACTACACCGACGATTCTTCCATCGGAGCACATTTTCTGAACTCTTCTAGTTGTAAGTTCCCATCTTTCCGCTATTTCTCTGATTGTTACGTATCCTTCCATAAGCATATCTCCGTCTTAAAAACAAAATGCATCAGGTTCGGTCATATATGAGACCCATTCTGATGCTTACAATAAGTGCAACTGGCTACCATAAATATCTTCTTAGGCCCTCTAGCTTTGCGTCACAGGATTTCTCCTGCTTTGCCAAGATATTCTGTTTTGTCTGACAATTATATTATATTCATAATTCCGAAAATCGTCAATATGGTAAATGTGAAAAAAACTTGAGTTTACGCTAATATCCCCAATATACAAATCACCCGGCCAAGTATATCTTAGCCGGGCAACCTGTATCTATTTATTAACCTTTGGGTGAGGTATCTTAGTATCTATCAGTTTCATTCATCTCTGACTCGCCTCGGAATGAATACTCATAACCGAACATCATTGATACGAAAACTGCTACAACTGCAAGTCCTACTGAAATGCTGCAGATGATAAGTACTGCAAGAAGCGGGATGCTTGCAAACTCTTCGCCTTCCTTTGAAATTACAATATTGTTATGTGTAATGAATCTTACAATCTTTCTTATGAGCTCTCCGAAAGCTCCTCTTGACTCAGTTCTTTTTGCTGCACGTCTTGCTCTTTCAGCCGCTCTCTTCTCTGCCTTAGCCTGTGCCTTTCTCTGTGCTCTTGATAAAGACTCCATAGCCTTCTTATATTCAGCTGCTGCGATCTCTTCTGCTGATATAGGTGCGAATCTTGGATCCTGATTGGAATTGTTGTTATACTTTGTAACCTTACCAAGCTTCTCAAGATATACCATTGAATCTACCATCTCACCATCACAAGCTCTGAGTGCATTTCTTGCATCCTCATATGTAGCTCCTGTGATCTCAACTAACTTCTCAACCTTTGCGAATTCTTCCATGTTTATTTCCTCCATTTAATCTTTCTATCATGACTTCTATAATATTTTAGGGTAGTTTGCTTTTGATGGGTACATAATACCTTTGTCAGATTAAATGGTCTTTTAATGAACATTAAAAGTTGATTAAAAATTTTGCTTAGAACGGCCGCTCCAAGTCCCCGAACCACACACTACTTCTTAAACTGCTTTATGAAATCCCATGCCGCTCTGCAGGTATGCGGTCTGCATTCATGCACCTGATTGCTTACACTTGAAAGCGCCGTTGTTATAACTCCATCCTTGTTCTTGTAATATCTGACAGTAAGAACGCTGTCACGCGGTGCATTTTCAAGTCTTTCTATTTCATCCGGCTCAGCGCCATATACAGGATCCTTCCAGTTTGCCTTATCAGCATAATCTATAGCTTCAAAGTCTACGGCCAGATTATTAACCCTGGCAAGATACTTGATCCTGTCGAGGCCTGTATCAGCCTGACAAGGAAGCTCCACAAGGTGTGAATCCTCTCCTCCTGAATAGAAGAAAGGAACCGGTGTAGTCATATTGAGTCTTGGATCTCCAAGTGACATTCCGAAAGGATTCTCCTTTATAGGGAACAGGGCACTTGCCGGGCAAAAGCCTGCAAAGGTATCAGGATACTCATGATAGAGATCCCAGGTCTTTCCACAGCCCATGGAGAAGCCTGTAGCATAGATGCGGCTCTCATCTATATCGTAATCCTTCTTCAGTTCCTCCAGCACCTGCATAACTTCCTCAGC
>JAEEGL014944853.1_pt1 | contig 21392 bp, 27 predicted proteins | sample 9134231 | NCBI WGS metagenome assembly JAEEGL01 (sample SAMN16246548, study PRJNA631951) | gut metagenome | biome: gut microbiome; feature: rumen; material: fiber-attached | host: Bos | place: Iran: Karaj | collected 2018-10
GATTATCTTTCCAAAGCATACATAGTCTGCTTTATAGGTTTGCTTCAATTCAACTCCATCATAGTTTATCTTCAACTCCTTCTCTCTTTCGTAGGGTATTCCCTCACGCTTGAACTGTATCTCTAATGCCTCCTGATAGACTGCTTCCAGAAAGCCAGAGCCAAGGGTGTTGTACACCTTAAATGCAGCACCTATTATCTTATAACTTTCTTCTTTGTAGAGAATCATATTATTTTTCTGAACACGAATCGTACGAATTACACGAATGTATTTCTTTCAGATGACAGTCTTGCATAAGACTGCTTTGCTCTTAAACAAAGGTTTAATTTTGTTTAATGAATCTTGAAAACTCGATTTCAGAAGTTCATCCAATAAAATAAAACTCATCATCTGAAAAGTATTCCTATCTTTATTCGTAAGATTAGTTAGATTCGTGGTCGCTTATAACGTTACATCCCTGTTTTTGTTTTCGTAGCGTCAGCGTATCGTTTTTTCTCTTATCATATTCCAGATGAAGAGGGGATTCCCTATCACGTAGCGTCGCCACATCCTTTTAGGTTCTTTGAGTAGCCTGTACAACCATTCTATGCCATGCTTCTGCCACCACAGCGGCGCCCTCTTTGCAGTACCGGCATAAAAGTCGAACACCGCCCCGATGGTACCCACGTGGCAGTGGATATTCAGTTCCATCCAATGCGAATAAGTCCATTTCTCCTGTTTTGGTGCTGTCATCCCAATCCACAGCAAGTCCGGATTCGCCTCATTGATAGCCTGGATGATGGCTCGATTATCCTCATCCGAGAAATCAGGCTTATAAGGCGGCGAATACGTCACCACCTCTATATTCGGATAATCCACCGCAGCCCTCTCTCGTATCAGTCCTAACACCTTCTCCGAGCTTCCCATAAACATCACTCTCTTCCTGCTATGGTTATCGTTCACGTTATCGTTCACGTTTTCGTTGACGTTCACGTTATCGTTAACTTTCTCCATTTCAAAGGCGAACAAATCCCATCCAGCAATTCTCTCTTTGGGCTGACTCTTTCCTTTCAGCCATCGGCACGCCTTCACGATGCTCTCCCCGTCAGGAATCAGATAGTCACCATTCATTAATGCTTCCGCATATAGCCCATCCTGCTGGGCCACGTTATACGAGTGCGCATTAATGGTATTTATCAGCACTTTTCCCTCAGGAATCTGTGCCAATTCCTCTTTGGAACCAACTAAATTAAGATCTGACAGCTTGACCATAGATAGAGTTTAACTTTTTGATATAATCTGCAGGATTGAATCGTTCGGAAATTGTTTGACGCGCATTCTTAGACAACCCCTGGAGCAACTTGCCATCACTTCCAAGTTTGTCTATTGCTTCTACAATGCTTTGACTGTCCTTAACCTTCAACAGCAATCCGTTCTCTTCGTCCTTCACATATTCCCCGATACTCCCCACATCCGTCACGACAGGCACTAAGCCATAGCTCATGGTTTCCAGCAACGATATGGGCAGTCCCTCGTAGAACGATGGTAGCACAAAGACATGACAACGTTTGAACAGGTTTGTCTTTTGGTTTCCCGAAACGACCCCTTCATATATGAACCGTTCCCCTAATAAGGATTGGAACCGTTCGATATACCCATTCTTTCCCTGCTCTACGCCTGCGAAATGTAATGTAAACGCCCTGCCCTCCTCTTTCAGTATCCTCATCGCCTCCAACAGGTAGTCCATCCCCTTATTCGGCTCAATTCTACCCAAATAAAGCATCTGCAATCCGTTCCCGTTATCGTTTTCGTAGCCCCGCGTATCGTAGGAGCCTCGCTCCGTATCGTAACGCAGTGTATCGTAGCTTCGCGTATCGTTATAAGTGGGTACCGTCACACAATTCGGCAGCACCACCACGTTTTTTGTTCCATACAGTCGCTTAATCTGTTCCCGTTCCTTGTCGCTCAACACGATAAAAGGATTCTCCCAGCTGAACACCTCGCTTAGAATCCTTTTAATAAAGAACGGCTGTTTTTCTTTAAACAGATACAGTCCCCCATGAATATGTATCACCATCGGTAGTCCTCGCTGGTGTGCCACCTTCATGAAGAAGAAATCCCGCACTATCGATGCCGCATCCAACGGATAGTTATAGTGTATCACGACCTTCCCATTCCCGTTTTCGTTTTCGTTCCCGTTCCCGTTTTCGTTATCGTAGCCCCGCGTATCGTAGCGAAGCGTTTCGTTTTCGTTCACGTTATCGTTCCCGTTAACAATCCTCTTCCACGCCCTATAATTCCTCCATATCCTTATGATGCGATTAAGTGCCCCCCTTTCCCCATCACTACGTCCTTGCAGGAAGTGCACATATTCGCACTCCGTGTTATGCTCAATAATGAAGTTCGCCACCGCCGACACTCCACTCACGTTCATCTTCAAATCCAGCGAAGGTGCAACAATTAGTATATGCATTTCTTTATCATTCTAAGTATGTTCCAAAAAGATATATACCTCACATCACCATTCAAGAACGGTGTATAAAACTTCTTGCTTTGGTCTTTGGAATGCAGATAGGTATATTGTAGGAAAGCCCTGTATTCTGGCGTCCCTACTATAGACTTATCCTTCTTCAGTGTACTAAGCACCCTTGTTGCACGACAAACAAGTTCTTCTTCCGTAAAATCAGAATAGCCACAACGTTCCAACCACATTTTTTGAAGTCTACACCTAATTGAGACTGTCTGAGTTTTCATCATGTCGCCTATACGCTTGGATATCTGTACATCCGAAATCCTAAGACACACCAATTTCTCTTTCATACATGCAAATCTACCATAACCCATCAGACGTCCCCACATATCGAAATCTTCACAACACAGAAGCGTTTCGTCATATAAGAGTCTATTTTCTTCGAGAACATCCTTCCTTATTAGCACTGAAGATTGTGCAATACAGTTACCCAAAAGCATCATGGCCTTGATGTTCCGATCGTCATAACGTATATTGTCTGGCAGCCAGATTCTAAACCTATTCCCTTTAAAACGGATGTTTGTTCCTAACAACACAACGTCGCCATGTTCCTCCATAAATGCATATTGCTTTTCCAGTCGTCGCTTCATGCAAATATCGTCAGCATCCATCCGGGCAATATATTTTCCTTTTGCTATTTCAAGCCCTTTGTTCACAGATTTCGAAATACCAAGTCGTTCTTCATTCTGAATCAGAACCACACGACTGTCATTCTGCGCATATTCCTTCAATACAGATGCAATGTCTTTGTTTATTGGTGTGTCATTTACGATAATAAATTCCAGATCAGAGAATGATTGTGTCAGAATAGAGTCAATGGACTGACGAAGCCAATTCACGGGAATTTGGCCGACACTCATTATAACAGATATTTTAGGCATTTAGCGGTTCAATAACAGTTGTTTTTTGACTGTTCTTGCGATTTGACAGCAGGAAAAAGTCGATGTTTGATATTCCTACAGCAAGACATGAACAAATAATAGAATCCATATAGATATTCCTTATGTTCAATATGTAATTTATAATACTCTTTATAAAGCAACTTCAGGTTTCGGACAGAAATTCCACTCTCGTCAAATACAGCAATGATACACTTAGTATAAAAGAAAGCAGATGACCCATACGCCATAAATATATCGTAAAACAGGGCGTAATCAGAAGCAATCTGCAAGTCTGTGCGGAAGCAAAACCCCTGATTCCTCAGGAAGGCACTCTGGTGGCAGAATGGCATCCTGTACTTGATGACGGCTATTTCGGACGCCTTTACAGTTTTATAGCCGTCTGACGTTGCGAAATCACCATAGACGACCATCTTTCCATGATAATCGGCACAATTTGAAAACACATCGTTCACCACGTTTCTATGAGCAAATGTATCACCTGCGTTCATAAAGCACAGCCACTCGCCAGTAGCTTTCTCTATACCCTTGTTCATTGCGTCATAGATGCCATAATCTGTTTCACAGATATAGACGTCTATTTTGTCTAAATATTCGGATACAATGTCTGCTGTACCGTCTGATGAGTGTCCGTCAACAATGATATACTCTATTTCTGAGTAAGTCTGTTCTGTTACAGACTGTATGGTCTGCCTAATAAATGTCTGGGCATTCTTACATACGGTAATCACCGACACTCTATTCTTTCCAACCGACATAATGAATATCCTTCATTATTTTGTCCAGCACAGAAAGGTAATTGTTTCCTGACGGGAATTCCACCCCGAAGACATCACTACCTTGAAAGGAATCGGCTGATAAATACGAGAGTTCTCCAACATCTGTCCTCTTATCAGGAGGATAGAGCTCCTCTTCATGCCGGATTACTTGTTTTATAGTGAATACTCTTTTCAATATTCTTGCTGGAGTACCTGCTACCAAAGTGTAGGGGGGTACGGATTTCGTCACCACAGATCCTGCAGCCACTACACACCCCCGCCCCAAATGAACGTTAGCTAGGATAGTGGTATTAGCACCTACCCAAACATCCTCGTCAATCTGCACATCACCCGATTTATCGTTGATATGGCTCGGCCCCAGTATAAAATGTGGAACGCCAACGGTACTTCTATGGCTATTGGTGATAATCGTCACACCACTGGATAACACTGAATACTGTTTGATGATGACCTTCTCATTGGGCGCATTGATGATTCTTAAATTATCGCGTAGCGTCACATTAGGTTCAACAAAAACAGAGTTGATGTTATCTATAATTGTTGGATATTCTAAAGTCGAGCTATCACCAAAAGCACCAAATTCCCTTTTCGAAGGAAAGCAACGCATTCTCCAAATCAACAAGCGACGCAAGGTCTTTACGGATTCAAGAATTCCCATAACCTTGTCCTTTTAAAAACCTTTTCAACCGAATCATCCTGTTTTTCATGCTCCTAAGCACCAAATAACCCATAACATTTTTCCTTCCCAACATTTGAACTGCCATTTCCAACCCGTCACTATACAGGTAATGAAACAAGGCCAGTTTATCAACAACGGGAGGTTTTTCAGAAATCGTTGTATCATAAAGGAAGAGCTGCTGACCTTTCCTGTCTTGAAAAATGTTATGCTCGTACGGTTTTAACTGGAGTGCAAACGAACGTACGACCTTATATGGATAAGCCGAAGTTGTCAGCCAGTATCTTTTGCCAAGCCGATTTTGTTTCTCGTTGAAAAAGTCAACACAGAGATCCTCGTCCTCTACCCCCAAATGACGTGCTAAAAATTTAGCCTCAAAAAAGGCGTCATATTTGATGGACACACCATCCAAGGATACTAATTTGAATCTTTTCTGAGGGAGGGCCAGCAATTTTGCTTGATTGTATGTTTCTGAACACATTGTATGTGAGCCAATCTCTGAGTTGTTTGTTGACAGAGAAAAATAGGGGTACACAAAATATTTGTTTTTCTCAAGGCAATATCTCATGTGATATTTCAGCCATGATGATTTTGGCCAGCGCCAAATATTTGTTAGATGTGGCTCATATTCTATTTCAGAAGAATTTTTGCAATACCAGTTATAGAAGTCTGACCATTGTTTTTTCATCCACACCTGTCCCCATGACTGTGCTATGTTCATAAAAAAAACATCATATTCTGATTTCACGGGTTCAAAAGGCAGAGAGTTCTGGAAATTCCTTACAAAGCTATACAGGCTGATTCCCGCTATTCTGTCATCATCACAGTAAAATTCTACACATTGTTTGGCATAACGATAGAAATTCGGAGTAACAGTGATGTCGTCTTCAAGGACGATAATTGCGTCATAGTCCACAACTCTGTTGCCGCATTCTATGATATGATTTCTAAGACCGAGTTTTTCTTGATGGGTTATCACCTCATATTTACCGTAACGCCACTGGTATTTATTTATCCAGCACTCCACATTATCAGAATCACCCTTATCAACACTTACGATAAGGTTGACAACTTCATCATCATAGTAGGCATTCTCCACAGATAATAATAACCTCTGAAGACTTTCTAATCTGTTATAGGCTACTATGACAAGGGCTATTTTCATTTTTGTAGCAAAACCGTAAAAACATTTATCATCTCTTCCACCTCAGAATTTTCTTAATAACGAACTTGGCACTTTCCCACTTCTGATGCACATGTTCTTTCCTTAATGCCTGCTCGTCATTAATCATGGAAAATGTCTCAATGCAGAACACCGGTTTATGAGAAATCCGTACGATGTCTTCTGCCTGAAGTAGCGAACTCTCAACAAACAAGTAACAATCTGAGTCTCTATAGATCTCTCCTTTAAAAATGCCATGTTTCCCCCATCTCGTCCGTTCCTCCTTTGTGGGCATGTCTAACATAACCAAACGCTTATACTTTATGCCATGACTTCTCAACCACCCCTCTGTTACATCACGGTATTTTTCCAACCTTGTAGTTACGATTGTATCTATTTCTACAGAAGGCTTGTGTAATATGGGAGCTGAGGCAATATAAGTAGTATATAAAGGGCCGTCATCGTCAATCTCTGGATCAGGGCACAGCACACCATCAATATCAAAGCAAGAATGAGGTATAATTGTCTGGTGATGAAAAAGGTTCCACTGGAAAGCCCTTGTCCCTTCAACTATTTCACAATAAAAATCCACCTTTTCCTTTCCTTCTCGAGATGCATACACCACTCCATATACGTACTCCTTCCTATTCCCAGACTTGATGGTATTCAACTTCTGCAAAACCTTTTCTTTTGTACGACCATACGCAATACTGTCATCCATAATGAGCACCTTTCTGACATCTTTTAATGAAACAGACTGGCCTCTATCGCCAGAAGTATAAATACGTCCTTCAACATAGGAATCAATATCAACATACGGTTTGTTCAAATACAAGGCAATTAGGTTAGCTGGAAGCATGCCGCTACGTGGAACACCTACGACAAGGTCTATATCACGTGGCAACTTATGGAGATTACGAAGTATTGCTTCGTTCATATCCGAAAACGAACGATATTCAATAACCATTGCCTATTCTCTTCTTTTTTTGAAATGTGATAAAAAATCCATCTCACCACTCATCTGCATAAATGCAATTGTAACAATGAATGCTGCGAGCAATTTTACGACAGCCATTGTAAAAACAGGAAGGCTGCACAAAAAAGATATAGTCCATAAGACTCCAAAAAGGAGAACACAGTTTACAAACGGCTTGGTAATGACCCGTAACACCCTATAGACACTTGACCTAAATACAATCCTGTACATAATCGTAAATGTGCAACCAAAGCCACATATACTTATCAACGTCCAAGCTAAAGCCATGGATTCAATATTTCTACCCCAATAGGCTGCAATCATAAATGCCATTACCATTATTCCCGAATTAATACTCCCTGCATAGAACAAATACTTGGTTGCATTGCTTGCCTGATAAATAGCTCCTGTTGTCGAATTAATCATGGTCAAAGGAATACTCAATGCCAAAATCTGAAAACAGGGTATCGCAGCTGCCCACTTTATTCCATATAACAACAAGATTATTTCAGGCCCACAAAGACACAAAGTGACACCTAACGGAAAACTTATTGCTGCCACTAACGAAATTACTTTCAGGTATTTTTCTGACATGGTAATCTTGTCGTTCTGATACTGTGAGAAATTAGGTTGTAGGACGGAAACAAGAATTGATGTAATATTATTATGCGGCATTTGTGTAAGACGATACGAATTATCGTAATACCCTAAGGCTGTCATTGAAATCGAACGTCCTATTATCAGTTTGTCGAGATTTCTTGAAAAATAGTTTACAAACTGAAAAAGAAATTGGAATATGGAGAAAGAAGCCATTCTCTTTATTGGTGCCATCGAAAAATGGAAATCTATTTGACAGGGATAGAATCTCCTGTTATAAAAAAATATCCCAAAAGAGTTCACAAAAGGGGTTATCATCAAAGAATAGACGCCCATACCATTGTAAGCTGCGATAACAGACAATGGCCCAGTTATCATAACAAGCCCCAATGACCTGATTGTTTTTTCCTTAAACCTTTGGTGTTTCACCATCAGAGTTTCCGGAAGGCTGTTAATCGCTCCCACAAAAAAGTTGAGTGAAAGCAATTGGCATATCGGTATCAGTTTCTCATTGTGATAGAAATCGGCTATGGGCCAGGAAAGTGCAAAATATACCAATGAAAAGAATGCTCCTACAAGAATTGTAAAGGTGAATATCGAGTCAATATCTTTTTGCGACATTTCCTGCTGCTGGATGATAGCCGGACCTAATCCCATTTCCGATAACATACTGATAAATGCCAGACAAACACATGCTAAGGAGATTATGCCAAAGTCTGAGGGAGACAACAGTCGTGCAAGCACCATTGTAACAATAAGATTAATGCCCGTGATGGCGTATTTCTCAACAGCCACCCACATTGCACCCTTTATCATCTTGCGCTTTGTCTCTCCCATATCAAGCTATTGTAGGTTAAGCAACCTTTCGTGCTCTTTGATTTGTTCCTCTGTAAACCTCATCTTTATAAGTTTAGCGGGAACACCACCGATAATAGAATATGGCGGAAATGATTTTGTCACTACAGCCCCGGCAGCAATCACGCTACCGCGACCGATGGTCACCCCCTTCAGTATCGTCACATTCGCCCCGCACCACACATCATCTTCAATCGTCACTGGAGCATCATTCTCGGGCAATTTCTCATCCACCGTCACGTCAATGATGTATTTCCCTATCAAGTCAGTTCGGTGGTCTCCAGTAATGATGGTCGGACGAGGTCCGAAGATCACCTTCTTTCCAATCGTCAACGGAGCCTCTGTACAATAGAATGTACTACCCTTAGGAATAGATGTCCCATCACCTACCGACAAATTCTCCACCCCCTTGATGTCCGATGCCATGGGTCTGAGATAAACACCTTTTCCACAATGCTTCATTCCCCGTTTCCAAACGGGTGCCCACAACCTATCCCACAAATAACTCGGCACAAGACTCAATTTGACTAATAGATTATTCATTGTATCATCGAAAGGCAAATTTCGTAGAGTCAGCGTTCCGGGGTACTTTACATACTCCCTACTTGTTCCCTTTTTCTTTACGCACTCGTTTAACCGTATGTTTGAGTTTACCGATAAAGCCCGCGCTCTGTGAATACCTTAGTGGGTTTGCGGTTGCTAGGTGACACTTTTGATATCAAAATTTTTGATTTCAAATCACGTAACTCACTGGAACTCAATTCAAACATATAATGGAAAGGGAACTTATCCATATTATTCTTGACAGCTTGATTGACCACACGAGTCTCCACACCATACAACGAAGCCACATCCGCATCGGCAATCACCTCTTGATTGCGAATAACTGCAATCTTGTCCTCTACCTCCCTCATCAGGGCGGGAAGCAAATCAGCACTTTCGCACTTTACCATCTCGTTTCTGTCCTTGACCGGTTTATCATTCTTTTTGTCTGGCATTTCTATTCTTTCTTTTGTAAGGTAATCAGAATATTTGCCCACCTCATCATAGAGCTTAGGGGAATTTTGATTCAAATTTTGTAGAATTTCCGCACGAAATGCACTCTTTTCGTTTCTTTCTGTTCCCGTTCTCGTAGCGTCAGTGTATAGTAACCCAGCGTATCGTAGGAACTTGTTCCGTATCGTCTTCGTTATCGTTATCGTAGCGTCAGCGTATCGTAGGAACTTGTTCCGTATCGTAGCCCCAGCGGTATCGTAGGAGCCCCGCTCCGTATCGTAGCATCAGCGCTTCGTAGCTATAGCGTATCGTAGGAGCATCGCTCAGTTTCGTAACGCAGTGTTTCGTTATCATAGCGCCTGCGTTGTTTATACCTCTATACTCAAGTCCCTTCAGCTACGACATCACCTCTTTCATCCTCAGCGTCCAGTCACCGAGTTGCAAAGCTGTTTCGCGATTCTTGTCTACCAATTCTTGATAGTTCTCAATGTGTGCAAGAATGTCAAATATTTGCTCTGTGAAGTTCTCCTTGTCGAGTTCAATAACAGGATTGTATCCGATCGGGTCGACTAATTCTTGCGGAGCATGACCTACCATAACAATTCGTGACAGCATATTCTCCCAGTATCGCTGTGTTAGCGTTTCGATGTCCCCTGCCACTTCAAGTTGTGTCATGCTACGTGGTAATGCTATGGTTATCTTTGCATCCCCCATCGCCTCATGCAACTGTTCATTATTAAAAATGAACTTTCCATCCACCTTCGTACACACGTAATTCAAACTGCCCTTCACGTTCACGTTGACGTTCACGTTTGAATTTCTTCCAAACTCCAACACATCTATTTTCCTTTCCCTCAAAGGTCTGCCTCCTCCATATAAAGATGTATCCACTGCTTCAGGACAATACATCACATTAAACTCTGGAAATCTTGCTTGAATTCTTTCCGCCGTCTGTGAAGATGTAAATATTGCTGTTCGTACATGATGCTTTTTTATCCAATTGCACATTTTCTCGAAGTAGCAGGGCCAGCACTCCCACACCATAGGAATGATTTCATATCGAACATAATCCGGAAATGCATCAAACGATAATGAGACTGGTTCAACAAATCGCAAGTGTGCTTCATTCATATTCTTCCATAGCTTAGGTAATTCATATCGGAACGCCAACCCATGCAACCACCTTGGCGGATAATGAGCCAGAATCACCTGTCCTCCCCACTTCACCCATGCCTCGTAAGATGACTTCTTAAAGTTAAGGAACCCAGGATGTATATATGGCGCAACAGCTTTTACATTTTTCATTTTATATAAACATCAGACATCTCAACAACTCCGAACAATTGAGAAATTTAACTATAGAATTAGTAATCATCAACATCACAAAGATTAATAGAGGCATAAGTGCACACATCATACCTCCTTACTCATCCCCGCACCTCGTTGCGCTGAGAGTTCCATAGCTCCCAAGAGCAACAACATCGTTATCATTATTTGTTTCATCTTCTTCACTTTATCTCCTTTATTTAAAGCATGCAACATATTAATCTCTTCTTATTTTTCTTCATTGAAGAAGAGTTGATAATAATACATACTCCTTCGTTCGTCATATCCACGAATAACATACTTTTCACCACCAAGAAACTTAACTTCAAAGTTATTATCTAACTTAACAATCCCAATTGAACCTCCCTTATTACGATTTGCACTTTCTATGGATACTTTCAAATCACCCTTCAAATCTATTTCTTTTTTTTCCTGATAATAATCACTATAGTTATTAAACTTTGTTATTAACTCTTTTTCTCTAATAACATTATCAGCAACAGACTCAATCGAAAATGATCCTTCTGACAAAATATAATCGGAACATCTTCTTGCTAATAATGCCTTATCTGCATTTGATATCGTATGATCTAATGCCATTCCTTTAAGGAACGACTTAAACAACTGGAAAAACGCCTCTGTCTGATAGTATTCATCATTACGTTGTTTTATATTGAGGAACTTATCGGTCCAATAATGAGCATCATTTCCATTGTTCGTATTATCAACGCTTGCAACAATATAGCCTTTATCTTTTTCCATATTTAGGACAAGGCATCCTTTATCCAATTTCTTCAGATTTGTGCCACGGTCTTCCTTTACAGATATTCCTTCTCCTGTATTTTGGGTTTTCAGATACACATCCTTGCTCTCTGTCTTCAAAATGGCTATAGCATCACACAGGTAATCTTCGAATTTACAATCTATATAATAAATCACATAAAGTTCACCGCCTTTTGTGTTAGGATGCAAACTTTGTTCGTAGAGATGACGTGCTATATTGTGTGATTGCTCAACTATAGAATTGTTTTCATTGAATATATTTGAACAAAAACGAAAGAGTGGATTTAAGTCAAGAGTCTCTATTGACGAAAAATGATATAGACGCTCAAAATGGAAAGAATCATTTATCAACTTCTTGATTGATCCTTCTATCTCATCAAATGATGTCTGGCTGGGGGAAAACACCACTCCGTCACCATTAGTCTTATTACCGACCCATTGTACTATACCACTTCGAATGCTACCTATCTCAATCATAATCCTGAAAATTCCAGAATTCGCTTGGGTACTAAGCCCTCGCCATCAACAAACTTATATCTCGTCTCAAAATTTTTAAAATTCAACCAATAGGATGAGTCTGCATGTTCCATCAAGATAATCTGGAAATGATGGCCATTGTATTCTACGACCTTCTCCATAAAGCGGGATATAAGACCAAAAGCCTTTGCTAATTTATCCTTGTCGTTGTTGCTCTTTACATCCTTATCTGCATAATATGGGATGCTTGGTTGATCTATAAACAAAAAACTTGGAACCTGTCTACATCCTTTACTGATTAAAAGATCATGTAATCCCAAAAAGAAGCAAAGATGTAAGAACATATAATTTGACTTACTTCCTATATTGGCTATAGGATATTCTTTCGAACTTCTTTCAAGCCTGAGAGTTCTGTTTCTGCTGTCATATACAGGACGATCGTTTCCATATGAATCCGAAATGCCATGTTGCATACCATAATAGGTATATATGGAATCATTCAAATCCTTAAGCGTAGCATGATTCCTAGCTTTAAGGGCATCCAGTTTACTACTGATCAATTCTATCTCCGTCTCTCTATTAATATCCTCCTGTTGGGTATATTTTACAGACTGAGGTACACTCAGGTTATAATATCGGTTCTGATAATCTCTAATTTTTAAAATCCAGTCTGTATCTGTCGCTTTATCCGCACATGGCGCAAGGCTCGCTATTTGCATATTTAGCTTATCTAACTCATTTTGAAGAGACTTGGTATCTTGCTCTATTGAAGAAGGCAACTCCATGCGGGGCATCAACTCTTTTATATTCTCCAGCGAAATGTTCAGCATCTCTAATAATAGGTTGGTGTCATGATACTGAAGAACCTCGTTCATATGCTGATAAATATACTGAATGGGGAGTAAACTGTCTTTCTGAGCTTCTTTAATCAATCTATATCTTTCGAATTCCTTTTGTAATGATGCATAAAGGGAGAGGGTTTTTTCGCATTCTGCTTTTTTCCCCTTCAGTTTTAAAACTTCTTCTTTTGCTTGCTGATTGAGAAAGGTCTTATTGAACTTATCAAAAGCCTCAGTAATATCTGATTGGACCTGCTGTCTGCTTGTGCGACTTGTGCTATAGATAAGGCCTTGTTCTATTAGTCCTCCCCATATCTCATCGATTGTTGCATCAAACCGCTGATTTCTCAATTTCGCATTATTCCCCTTTTCTCTATATGAATTGAGAGCCTCTCTCTTCTTTTTCAAGCTACTCTCTAACTGATACTCAAGAGTGTCGTTAATTCCTATTGCAATTCTAAAAACACTATCTAATACTTCCTGGAAATCGGAATTCATAAAAAAACGTGTATCAAAATAGGTGTTTACCGTAGCTATGATGTCCTCAGTCAGATAGTTAAGAATCAAAAAATGACGAAAACTTAGAAGTATATTTCGGTCTTTCAACTCAATTGTTGCATCTGGAACACTAAACAACTGGTTCATAATGACCGTCATATCTCCAACGGTCATATTGGGTGTGAAACTGTCTGGAAATTCAGATTCGTCCTCCTTCCAATATATCGATGATTCTTCAATTTCCACGCTAGGCGCTTTTCGAATAACAATAAAATTATGACCATTTAAATGGAAGGAAAGGCCATACCAATTGGTGTTCTCATTGATAACATCCTCTACTATCATAGAATTGGCTGAGAACAGGCAATAATCTATAATTCGCAGCACAGATGATTTCCCAGTAGAGGAATCACCTGTCACAACGTTCACCTTATCGGGCTTGAACTCATACTGTTCTGACTCATTATTGCGTTTGAACCAGAGTTTTATGTATCTTATATAGAAATTCATAATTGTATTCTTAATTGGCCAAAAAGAATCTCTGTAGATATATTCTTTAGTATTACATGAATCTTTTGGACTGATGACAATATGTCCGCAAGTCGATTACTGTTAATGTCTAAAGTATGTATAGCAGCCAACTTGTGTAACAATACTAAATCTCTTTCTTTATAGTCAATACTTCCAGCCTGCTTTAGCATCTGTATTGCATTTAGGAAAATAACAGTAGTTTCACGGAATTTACGATTAAAAGACTTAACTGTGTGGCGCATCTTTAAAAAGAAATCATCTGAACTTACAGATTTATTAAGCTTACTTCTCGACGTGTCGTCTATCAATACTGTCGAAAACAGAAGTATTCTGGACACGTCAGATGAACCAAATTCCAATAGCCTCAAAATTACTATTGAAAGTAATGCCTCATTGTTATATATTCTATCCATGATGAGTAGTTTTGGGCTCCCAATCAGCCCTCCATCCTATTTGATCTGTTTCTGACAATTGATAAAAACATCCATTTGATAATGGGCGACCTATGGGCGTCGTTGCCAGATTCAAATTCTTTTCTCTTAGTCTATAAACAATTCCACATGCATATCTGTTGAGGGAGTCTTCGCTCGTATAATCGACCTGAGTTTTTGAATAGCCATGTTCATTACTCCATAATGAAGTTGCATCTGCATTTAAATCATCCACATCTTCATCTGCAATTTCAGAATTAGCTTTAAGATCGTGGATATTATTGTTAAAACATAGCCAATTATAAGTATATTCGGACAATTTACTATGGTCTGTATTCATAACGTCGCCTATTTTGACCAGTTCTTTAATAAAATTAAGCGTAAGTGGGTCGCCGTTAAATGCATTGTAATCGCGTCTAAAAACCAATCTATCGGCTCTGGCTCTTTCAAAGCAGGCTAATGTCTCATCCCTAAAAGTCTTTCTGGTATACTCAACATCTTCCCCCACCTTCATCTTCAAATAACGGTCAGAATGAAGTTGCCCTATCAAACTTTTGAAAACAGAATCCACCCGGCTCTCTCGTATAGATGATCGTGCTATTTCAACCCTGATTTTCTGAATGATATCGTCGAAAGTATCAACAACCTCAACTTTTTCCAGAAACTTATCAACTAGAGAGTTGTCCTTAACTTTACCGATTTTTTTCTTCATCGGGTTATCTATCTCTTTACCAGAAGCATCCTTAGTCTTATCTGACGTTTTTAAATACAAATCATCCAATATCGTTTTTACAGGAGTAAAATCCTTATCGGCCTTGTATTGAGTAATTGCTGAAAGAAGTTTATTCTTAGATCCATCTTTATTTGTCACCAGCACAAAATTTGTGTTGTTAAGATAATTCAGCTTCTCTTTTTCGGTATTGTGAGCTTCCACATATCCAATCCATATCGATAAGGTCTTCCACAAGTCATTATCGCGAGGGGCAATATAAACCACCTCCCCATGCTCTCGATTCTTAACAGTATGCTTCAATTGGTACAGCGTTACACCATCTTCTCCTTCCTCTGAGACATCATCCTTTTTCTCAAATTTCAATATCGTATCATCGTCTTGAAGCTTCAATGCCCTATATACAAAGTAGTAAAACTGATAGTCGTACCCGAGCGTCGACGGTACCGCTGTATGGTCATCATATTCATACAACACTCTTTTAACAGGAACTATTGTTTTCTCTTTGTCCATAATATAATCGGGTAAATTATAGATTACTTTACATAGTAACTCTGAGGTAAAGATATCTCTTGAGTCTGGTCAGGCATGAGTACAATGTTTCTTAATAACATGAAAGTTGCTTCTGCCCTTTTACTCATATTTCTTTTACTTGGAAGTTTCCTTGGCTCCACTTCGTTTGTAAAGTAAATATCATCGTCCACATTGTGACTCCCAATCCATATATTGAAATGCCAAAAGTTCGAACGTGTTGGCGAATGCCTTAGCAATAGTTGACACAAATCTGTACGTTTTTTCTTATTATTATCAACTATATACTCACAGTTATGCTTGAATTTAACATTTTTGACTTCACCTATCTTCAAACCCATATATCCTCGATTGGGGTTATAAAGCAGGTGTTTAGGTTTAATAAGACGTACTCGCCTGCCAACTTTCCAATCCTTAGAATATGATTTGATTTTGAATTTCTTAATAACGTAGCATACATCTTTCTTTCTAAAAGGGCCACATAAAGATACGGAAATTCCTTTTAACCAATGGTCTTTATTAAAATAAGCTGCTATATTGTTTTGAAGAGTCGCCATGTCTGGCACTGGTTTCCCATCATCCGCAAAACGGATGATATACATATTATCACACATCCATTGGTCGAGCCTTATCAGTTTATACCTCCTGTCAGGATAAAGATGATGTGGATATTGAATATGATTACGCTTCATAATAATGAGTCAAGTTCAACCAGCATATCTGCAAGCGTTCCGGAGAACATTGTCAATTCACCACCATGTAAATGAAATAATGCTGCCTCTTCAACATCTTCTATTTCAGCTTTCTCTGGTTCATCAAAATATAAACTCAATTTTATATCATCACGGTGTTTAAATTGAACACTAAGAACTTCATCAAGATGATTATCAAATTTAAATGTTATATCTTGGTACTTAACATTGCCTTGAGTATATTCCAATAGTCTTGATAACTTTGAAATCATCCTTGTTGAAGAGTTACCTCTATACCTACCAGGATATGTTTCATCAAACAAACGGTTTACTAAGACTACTAAAGATCGTTCGTGTTCCGCTTTCTGAATAATGTATTCCTGATTAGAGTGAACTATCGATTCATTATAAAAATTATTCTTTACCATTCGGGATTCAATTTATCAACAAACTCTCTTGAAAGCAATCGGAAGAAAATTTCTTTTTCATTATTATGAAGCATCTGTAGTTGCTCATAAATGACATCCCAAGAACCATCACCCTTAACAGCTTCAAGACCTACATCAATACGAGAATAGACTCCTTTACCTTCTGTAAATGGTACTTGATCGTCTATACGTACTCTTGCGTCGCCCAATAGCTGTCTTTCATTGGAAAAAATACTGAAGCTAAAAGTAAATTTCCTCCCCAAAAAGGGTGGTATATGATTAAGTTGTATCGGATTGCCATCCCATACGTCAAAAATTGACACATTCGGGAACCTACTCACATAATTAATACGGACTTGCTTAAACTTAAGAATTGGAGTCTCAACATTATATAATCCTTGCAAGGAGTCTTTAACAAACCTGTTTAGTACATCCCATCCAGGATACTTGCTTACAATATTGATAGAAATCAAACTGTTACATACATAAATACGAAACTTATCATTCGCAAAAAAATGCTTTCCCTCATCCTTCCCATACATGGGAAATAATCTAAACTCTGACTCTGGATAAGATTTCTTGATTCCTTCAAGAACTATTCGTTCAACGAATTCATCTTTATAATCTGATTCTACTGTTATTTCTATTATGGAATCCACCAAACAATCTGGATTTATCCTTTTGGGTATACCATTGCTCGTATCCATAAATCAAATTTCAATTAAAGGTTTAGCTACCATATCGCACTGGAATGTGCGCTGGCAATTGATGATATAGCCATGATAACCTGCAAAACGCAAAAGCAATATGCTACACAATCGATGCAAGCCAAGGCTGATGTTTTGGAAATCACGGAATACTTCCTCGTATGATGATGACATCTTGATACTTCCATGCTGGGCCTTATCCCTATTTCTTATAATTGTTATATCATCTGGAGTGAGTTCATATCCCAACAAGGGGAAAGATGCCTTTAGCATATCTATATTAGTCGGATTTGACAAATTACCAGTTTTACGTTTCAATAGTTCCGCATTCGTCTCTGTAATATGATCAGGAGCCGTATATTTGTCTATTACAGCATTTATATCAATATGCACAGCCTCCCAATCTGCTGGTGGCACAAGATTTAGAGTATTGCCTATGCCGAAATACTTATTGGTCACCTTTGTAATGGTTTCGAGTACAGTGCTGAAAGCACTTGGTTGCATTTCCAATGTGAGATGACAAGCATTGATCATTTCAAAAGCCCCAATACTCAATGCATCGTAATCCAAGAAGTTTTGAATCAACTTACTTAATATGTCTATTGGGAAACATTCAATCTTTCCCTCCCATTTGCGATCATGCATGATATTAATGATGCGACACTCGCCATTTACAGGATCTTTGACTAATGAACTGGGAACAAGGACACTAAAGGCATTTGACGTAAAAATACGATAATCATTACGTAATGTCTTAACTAAAGACCTATATTCCATGCCTAAGGGTGCATTGAAATCTGGATTGTCGTATGCAAAAACATAACAATCATCTAATGGCATCTCACCAATCAGAAAGCCAAACGACAAAAGAATGTTGAATGACAACGTGCTCATCTGCGCCAAGGTGATTGGAGCCATTGTATCTATAGATAGATAGTTGCCGTCAGCATCTTCAAGAAGACTGACTTCAATATCTGTCATAGATAACTTTAATGGGAATCGACGCCCTATATCATGTGTTATATTACCATATGCGTATTTTGAAATCGATGTAACGTAACGCAGATGATAAGTCTTTTCTGGATTGATGGTAACAGAGTAGAAATGACTGATATTCAGCTTTACCTTGTCGGGATTCATGAAATCCCGATGCCAGTCATAAACATTTGCTCCATGTTCTGGAACAACAAATTCATCACTCAAGCAGCTGAATTTAAAAGGCTCAACACCTTTGTAATAAGCCTTTTGAATCAGTTCTACATCCGTACTTTCAAAATCAACATAATAATGGTTCTCAAACCACTCGGCATGGCATGCCTCTTTAAAGACTGCCCCACCTACCGAGCTGCATTCCTTAACTGCACGTAGGGCTTTGATCCTTTCAATAACCATCTCCAAGCCGTTGAATTGTCCCATTTTTAACCAATTGTTGCTACCGTTTCAAATGAAAGTGCTTTATGTATTGATGGTATCGAATGGTAGCCATCATAACTGTAATTAGGTTCTATCAAGGATGACACCTTTTCTTTATATTCACTAATAGTATTAACATCAAAAAGCACCTTAGCTTTCGGATCGAACATGTTTATGGGCCGAAAAATTTGCAACGATATCGAAGCCCCTTTCTTCACGGAAGATGCGCTCGAAAATTGGGTCGGCAAAATTCAGCGTATAGCAACGGAACTCATTTGGAACAAACAATCCTTCTGTGCTACGCACATAACGTACCAACTCAGCCAAACCGTTCTCATTTAAGTCAACAACCACCACGCTCTTCGGCTCGAAGCGTAATATTGCCTTGATGAAACTGGAACAATGCTACCAGCGCCACCTATCACGCACACTTTCTTACCCTTAATTTCCTTCGTCAGTGTCTCCTTGTTTGCCTCGATATCAACAGCTAACATACTGACAGGGTGGAAAGTTATACTTTCAGAAATGAATTTATCTAAATTAAACATATAGTCTTTTCATATTTTGTAAGCGCGTCCAAGCGTTAAACAACTTAAAATTTAAAAGCGATTGTTATTTCTTCACTCGAGTCATTTTGTCATTTGAGTCGAGTCAATCGATGGTTTGACTCGAGTGAAGAATATGAGTTAAGTCATTTTGGGGGTGTCGATTTGTGGCGTTTTACTCATGTTGCGGGCGGTTATGGTGACCATGCTTGAAATGTTGACAGAGATCCTTGAAAAGAAGGTCGGCAATAGGCATCTGTGGACTGGACTTCCCGCAGAGGTAGTCGAACACGGCGATATAATAATAGATATTTGCCGGTTCTCCGTTCAACACTTTTTCAGCATGGGATAACTAATGTGGACAGCAGCCATTATCTCAGTGAGATTCGTTCCGCTGATTTCACGGTAGGTGTCTATATCTTTTGCCACGTTCTGAAGGATATCGGCATAAAGAGGTGAGTTGAAATGGGGTGAAACAGAAAACTTCATAAGTGATTCAATTGTTTATTTTTGTTATAAATGTTAAATCTCTGTCTTTATATTTCACGTCCATACCGTGAAATCTGGTAGATGCCGTGATATGTACCTTTGCACCGTCAGCCAATGAGGCACAATATCGTGCTGAAGGGAAGTACCAAGTCCTCTACTGACAAGGGGCAACAGTATGTTAAAAGTACAATTCATTAAGTATCTAAACCAGATGATCAACGAGGAGATTGTGGTGCCTCGTCTGGTGAATCAGCAGTCGCTCGACTTCAATGCACTCTGCGAGTATCTGGCCGACGGCTCTACGGTGACGGCGGCTGATGTGGCTGCAGTGATGAAACAGATTGAGATGCGTCTACCACTTCTCCTTGGTCTCAACGTCAAGGTGGTTTGCTCGCCCGAAGGCTTGACCTTCCGCCCGAAAGTTTCTGGCAGCATCACCCAGAAGCAGTTAAAAGATAAGCTTCAGGCGAAACTCGCTGCAGACCCTACACTCGACATCGACGTGAACCGCGCATTGGAGGTCTCGGATCTCACCATCAGCGACCTAACAGCCAGCATCGGTATCGAATTGCCTAAGAAATGGATTGAGCGTTTCAAGACGAAGGCCGAGTTCAAGCGCGTCAACAAGGACACTGGTGAGGTAACCGATGAGACACCGTCCTCTGGCGGTTCTGATACTGGTGGAGGTTCTAATACTGGCAGCTCCGGTTCAGACAACACTGGCGGCGGAGACAACGGAGGCGGTGACAATGGCAGTGGCCTCGATATGGGCTAAGCCTCATTATATATCAACTTTCCAATTAATTTAAAAATTGTATTTTATGAACACATCAGATCTCAACACCAATCCTACTCAGGATTCCAAGAAGGCCTTCTGGAAGTTCGTCATCCAGACCGCCATCAACATCTTAGCAGCAGTGCTGACTGCATTGGGTGTTACATCTTGTAAGAATTACATTCTGTAGGAGGGCAGCGACATGAGAATCATCACACTGATTATCATCCATTGCAGTGCCGTTCGTCCCGATCAGGAGTACGGTGTGCGCGATATTGACAACGATCACCGCAAGCGCGGATGGAAATATGGCTGCGGATACCACTATGTGGTTCGTCGCGATGGCACCATAGAGAATGGTCGTCCCTTGGAAATGGTGGGTGCCCACTGCTTAAACCATAACCAGCACAGCATCGGCATCTGTTACGAGGGCGGGTTGGATGCTAAGGGAGAACAGGCTGACACCCGTACCAATGCGCAGAAAAAGGCGATGCGTGAACTCTTGGAACGTCTGCACCAACAATTCCCTAAGGCCATGATTGTAGGGCACAAAGTCTTCGATCCAATCCGAGGCTGTCCCTGCTTCAATGCCCAACAGGAATACGCAGACTTGCAACCGTAATTCTCTCACTCTTATTGAGTTCTTCTTTAAAGGATGGTGGCATCGGTCCCCTCAATCCGCCACCATCTTTTTTAATTTAATCGTCCTCCAGTTTTCGTAGCTTCGCGTATCGTAGCGTCAGCATAA
>JAEEGL016190162.1_pt1 | contig 21392 bp, 13 predicted proteins | sample 9134231 | NCBI WGS metagenome assembly JAEEGL01 (sample SAMN16246548, study PRJNA631951) | gut metagenome | biome: gut microbiome; feature: rumen; material: fiber-attached | host: Bos | place: Iran: Karaj | collected 2018-10
GAAGAGGTAAGCTTCCTCAAGCTTCTTTACTGTCTTCTGAAGGTCGATGATGTAGATACCGTTTCTCTCTGTGAAGATGTACGGTGCCATTTTGGGGTTCCAGCGTCTTGTCTGGTGTCCGAAGTGAACGCCAGCCTCAAGCAGCTGCTTCATTGAAACTACTCCCATTGTGTAGTCCTCCTTAAATTGGTTATTATTAATCCTCCGCCGGGCTTGGCTCGCAGGCAACGCTCACTGAGCGCACCAACCCGCGAAAGCACACGGCGTGCGAATTGCCTTGATATTATACCATATTTGTACTGTTTTTGCAAGTATTTTCGGCACAGTCACTTCTACAAACTTTTCGCATCCGTGCTGTAAGTTTTTGTTGAATCCGACGGCAGGAGCCTGCTGTCGCGTCTGATGAGTATAACATCCCTGCCAATCACCTTTATGTCCGAGCATGGCACGATCTCGTCGTCTCCCCGTCCAAAAAGCCCGAAGACTCGCGGTCTGCCGTATATCACGAGAGCCCTCACTGATGAGGTCTCTATGTCAAGTTCAACGTCGTCGATAAAGCCGAGCCGCTCTCCGGTGGTCATGTCGATGACCTCCCGGCTGCGCAGCTCCTCAAATCTGCTGATCATACAACACCTCCGCTCAATAATATGCGCGGAGGCGTGTACAAAATCATTCGTCCTTATCGTCGTCATCCTTTTTGCGGGCGAGCAGCGCTGCACCTATCATGACAGCCAGTGCAGCCGCACCGACAAATATCAGCTTCTTTGCGGGGAAGGTGTCCCCTGTTACGGGAACGCTCTCCGCGAGCATTATTATATCGTAAAGCATCGTGTCATCTCCGTTCAGACGTTATTTTACCACATGGAGCGAGAGATGTCAAATATCCGGTGTCAGGTGTCAGGTAAAAATGCGGGCTGCCAGAGGCAGCCCATACATAATTATTCCTCATTCCGGATCAGAAGCGGAAATCTCTCTTTCCGCCCACTTTCATCTGCTCAAGATAGTCTATAGCGCGCTGACGGCGATTCTCGTCGGGGACGTTCTGTATCTCGCGTGCGATGAGCGCCTCACCGATCTCTTTGGTCTTCGGGCTCGCATAGTCCTCGAGATATTCCTGAAGAGTCATGAGCGCGTTCGGGTGGCAGCAGTTCTGTATCTGTCCCACCTTGCACAGCGCCATGAAGCGGTCGCCGGTGCGTCCCTCGCGGTAGCAGGCTGTGCAGAACGACGGTATATAGCCCTTTTCCATGAGCCAGCATACGACCTCGTCGAGCGAGCGCTGGTCGGAGACGTCGAACTGTTCGGTGTCGTGGGGACGCTCGTCGGGAGTGTATCCAGCATAGCCGCCGACAGATGTCCTCGAACCGCCGGAGATCTGCGAAATACCGTACTGGAGGACTCTCTCTCGGCACTCCTCGGACTCACGGGTGGAGATTATCATGCCGGTGTACGGGACAGCGATGCGTATGCAGGCGATTATCTTAGCGAAGATGTCATCGTCGATACCGTTGTCGAAAACGTCGGGGTCGATGTCGGAGGCTCTTCTCAGACGCGGAACGCTGATAGTGTGCGGTCCTACGCCGTGTACAGCTTCGAGGTGTTCAGCGTGCATGAGAAGTCCCGCGAACTCATAGCGGTACATATCAAGTCCGAACAGTACGCCGAGTCCTACGTCGTCGATACCGCCCTCCATAGCTCTGTCCATAGCCTCGGTGTGGTAAGCGTAGTTGTGCTTGGGACCGGCGGGGTGGAGCTTCTCATAGCCGGCTCTGTGGTAGGTCTCCTGGAAGAGGATATATGTACCGATGCCAGCCTCGTGCAGCTTGCGGTAGTTCTCGACCGTGGTCGCGGCAATGTTGACATTTACGCGGCGGATAGCGCCGTTCTTGTGCTTTATGGAGTAGATGGTCTTGATGGAGTCAAGAATGTACTCGATAGGGTTGTTCACAGGATCCTCGCCGGCTTCGATAGCAAGGCGCTTGTGTCCCATGTCCTGAAGCGCGATGACCTCGTCGCGGATCTCGTCCTGAGTGAGCTTCTTGCGGGGGATCTCCTTGTTCTGCTGGTGGTACGGGCAGTATACGCACTTGTTCACGCAGTAGTTCGAGAGATACAGCGGCGCGAACATTACTATGCGGTCGCCGTAGAATGCGAGCTTTATGCGGCGGGCGAGATCGTAGATACGCTCATTGAGCTCGGGAATGTCACACGCAAGGAGCACGCTCGCCTCTCGGTGGGAAAGTCCCGCGCACTCGACTCCCCTGCCAGTCTTCTTCGGCTCAGCCTTATCGAGTATCTGCTCGATGAGTTCGCGGTCGTGCTTATGCTCGTCAGCGTAGGCGAGGGTGGAAAGTATCTCCTCGTCGTTGATAAAATCGTCTGCCTTCATTGATCTTATGTCGTACATATTTATACCTCCTGTTGTTTTGAGAGATCTGATTGAAATCCGTCTGCAAAAAATGAAATCATCGTGCAGCGATATCATAATTACGCATTACGAATTACTAATTACGCATTATTTCTTCGATATCGCCGCCTTGACCGACACTCCGGGAATGTGTCCGAGACGTCCGGTCAGTGCGCTTATGCGGTCGGGCTCGGCGTCGAGAGCGACAGATATGAGCGATATGCCGCGTTCCTTGTACGGCACGCCCATGCGTCCGATGATGATGTCATTGTACTCGTGGAGCACCTCGTTCACCTCCGGAGCTGCGCTCTGCTCGTCGATCACGATAGCGGCTACGGCTATGCGTTTTTCTTCCATTTAAGCACCTCACATAAAAAATCCGCCTGCAAACGGGCAGACGGACAGAGTTCAATGCTATGAATCGCCGACCGATAGCAGAGCCTGCCCTGCTGCCCGAAAACAATCTTTTTGATGAGCCGGCACAGGAACAAGTCCCTGTGTCCGCTTTTGATAATTATATCACAAAGTCGCCGCGATGTCAAACAATAATGTTAGTAAGTCCTAATATTTAGAAAAATGTGTATTTGCTCACATTTTTTTAAAAAAACACTGGACAAATTCAAAAACATATGATATAATGTATCTACGAATGAATTTCTGAGGTGATATAAATGGGTTTTCTGTCTTCACTCCTCCCCAGCGGAGGAAAATATTTTGATAAAAAGATCTCCCCCAAGTGCGATTACTGCCGTCTCGGCAAGCGCGCTAAGGACGGAAATAAGGTGCTCTGCGAGAGAAAGGGTCTCGTGGACAGCAATTCCTCATGCGGTAAGTTCATCTACTCCCCGCTCAAGAGGATCCCTGTAAAGCAGCTCAATTTCGTCGGAAGCCTTGCTGACGAGGATCTGTACATCGAGTCTGCCGGCGACCGCGCCGATAAGGAAGCTGAGATAAAGGCTGCTGAGGAAGAGCTCGCAAAGAGAGAGGCTGCCAAGAAGGCTGCTGCCGAAAAGGAAGCCGCTGAAAAGGCTGCTAAGGAGGCTGCTGAAAAGGGTGAGAGCGACGAGGCTGAGAAGTCCGCTGAAGCTCCCGCAAAGGAGAATGCTGCTCCCAATGAGGCTGACGCTCCCGAAAAGCCTGCCGATGGCGCTCCTAAATCTGAGGAATAATATCTTTGCTTTAAGATTCCGCACTCTTTCCGGGTGCGGAATTTCACTCATTTTATGCGGGTGTGGTGAAATTGGCAGACACGTCAGATTTCGTTCACGCTACGTCATTGGAATTATAAAACTGTCCACTGTCGGCAGTCAAATTCGACAGTCAAAATTTAATATGCGGATGTGGTGAAATTGGCAGACACGTTAGATTTAGGTTCTAATACCGAGAGGTGTGCAGGTTCAAGTCCTGTCATCCGCACCAGCAATAAAGCTCGATTATTCGGGCTTTTTTATGGTGATATTACAATGGACAAAACAACGTTTATTAGACATTACTGTGCAAATTATAAAATACTTGAAAATGAAGTTGTCAAGTCTTCCGCTTATGTTAGTGTCGAACCAACCAACTACGCTACATTTTCTGCAAATTTTATATTCCTTTTGTTATCAATTTGCAGCGAAATAGATTCTGTTGCAGGTGAATACTGTAAAATCATTTCCCCTGCTTCTGACAATGTTGGGGGGATAATCAATAAAATTGAATTGATAATTTCCAAACACCCTAACTTACGCAACACGCGCATCGTTACAAAAGAGCCGTTTGAAAAGCAATCCTTTGTTCCATTTGTTAAACTCGAAAAGGATAGTTCTTCATGGTGGTCTGACTACAACAAAATCAAACACAATCGAACCGAAAAAGACGTCAATGACCGCTACAACTATCAGAGAGCCAATCTTAAAAATGTACTGTATGCTATTGCTTCTCTGTATATTCTACTGTTTCTTATTGGTAATGAGTTTGGTTTTGAAAACACACCACCTCTTGATTCACGATTGTTTGAAGATTATATCATATGAAAACTATAGCCGTAGGTTTCCCTGCGGCTATCGCTGTTTTTGATCGTTGATCTCAAAGCACATCATGCTTGAACTAAAAGCCGCAGAGCTTGAAGGCTCTGCGGCTTTGGTGCGTATTGTCATTTATTCAGGGAAACTTACCATAAGATATGCGGTAATTTCATTTACAGAGAATATCTCTGTCAAGGTTCCATGCTGATCATCTCAGCAAAATGATTCCTCATCATACACAGGTCAATGACATTTATAATCTCGTCTGCACAGAGGTCTCCTGAACGCCAATCTGTAAGAGTTCCGTTACCGAGCAGATAATTCTGCATCATTACGAGGTCGGCGATATTGAATACTCCGTCGGCATTGACGTCACCGGTGATATCCTCCTCCTGTTCAAGTATGAACTGCTGTCCGGTGCCATTCCAGTATTCCCACTGACATATGTTCGCTCCGTCGTCAACGCTTATGTTGTAAACATCTATGCAGCGCGTGCCGCCCGATACGACTGACATGAACGAGTATGAGCCGTTGCGGTTGTCCTTGAGCCTGAACCGCTGCGAGCTGTCTCCTGTGTATGAGGAAACTCTGATATCAGCACCGTCTTCTGCCGAGCCGTTTTCAACTGTAATGGCATTGCCGCTGTTGTCGGTGATGCTGTATTCACCTTCACCGGTACTAATGATATTCCAGATCTGTTTTGAGGACTGAATGACATTCCCGTTGCTTTCCGCGATATATAATCTGCTGTTGACGTTTTTCAGCGAATACTTACCTTCTTCTATAACTACTGGGACAACGATATCCTCCGCTTCGTTGTAGGCGGTCCTTTTGCTTCCCCAGACACAGGTATTATTGCCGGTAGCTGTAAATGTCATACGCTTTGTCTGGGCTGAGGATTCATCTGCCTGGACAATAAATGCGCCCTTGTAGGTCACTCCGCCGAAATTCAGAGACATATACGGCGTCCCGTCCTTCATCAGCCATGTTCCTGTCACGTATCCGCTCACAGAGCCGTCCTCGTTGAGCGCTATAGTGTGAGGCTTCTCAACATCCGCACTCTGCTCATTCACAAAACTCTGGTCGAGGGTATGGAAGATCATATCGTATTCTCCCGTCACTGACTGCATGGAATGACCTGTGTCGGAAAGCTGCTCTCCGGAGTATTCGTAGGGAGCAGCTGTAGGCCAGCCGTCCTCATTCATTATCATCTGGTGGACACGTACTTCGTGTGCACCCCAGTTGTCGTCGAATTTCGTATGATATATGACGTACAGCCTTCCGTCTGAATCCATGAGGGTGGAATTGTGTCCCTGCGCCTTGAACGGTTTGGGATTACAGTCCCACTGATAATTGCTCATCAGGCGTTCTCCGATATTACCGCGTATATTGTCCCCTCCCTGCGGATAGACCGCACTGTTCCCGTTTTGGTCAAGGAACGGACCATCCGGGTTCTCACTGCGGAATATACGCATATTGTATCCGCCGTTTGAATTGAAGAAACCATATGATACAAAGAGGTAATAGTAGCCTTTGTCACTTCCGGGAGCCTTCATATACTCGATGTACGGTCCCTCACCGGAGACATAGTTTCCACCAGCCGCTTTCTTGCCCATGTATGCATCGGACACATTGGCTTTGGTCTCATAGGTCACGCTGTAATCACGCAGTCCAGTTTTTTCATCAAGTTCAAGCATATAGATACCGCCGAACCATGAGCCGTATATCATCCACAGAGCACCGCTCTCGTCATAGAATACTGCCGGATCGATAGCATTGGTGCCGTATGAGGCGTTCCAGGAGCCGTTGCTGAGGTAGCGGCTGATATCCGGGTTATTTCCAAGCACTCTCGGGACATCAGTATCATTGACGTTGTTTACTGCGTTATTCGTGAAGCCGGAGTATACGATCGTCCCCTGGTATGTATATGGGCCCTCAACATTATCCGCAGTACACAGGACGATAGATGAATTCCATACCTGACCGTTGACGCTCAGGTACATACAGTACTTGCCCATGTCCTTGTTGTAGATTATGTCCGGTGCCCACATGTTTCCGGCAAGATCATAGCCGTTTGTGGTATTCGACCATTTTTCAGGCACTGCAAGGTCAGTGTAGATGTTATTGAAGAATGTTGTCCTTGTGGAGCCAAGATTTGAATTTGCAGCCGAGTACCAGTTCTGCAGATCATTCGACTTCGCAGCGCCTAAATGCGAGCCAATGATGAAGTAACCGCCATCTTCAAGCTTCACGACAGAGGGATCGTGGACTGACACGCGGGAATATTCAGCATTTGCATCATACTTCAGCGCGGAAGTGAGGGCCGTTCCGGCTATTATGCAGGCTGAAAGGAAAACTGAAAGCAGTTTCTTTGTTTGCATATGTATTCCTCCTTAGTTTTTCTGTTATGCCAATTTTAGCAGAAATCGCCACATCCCGTCAATGACTTTTTACACTCTATAACTGATTTTTTACACTTTTTGTCCCACGCAAAAGAAAGCACCTTCCGCAGCATATAGGCTTACATCTGCGGAAGGCATTTCTATGGGGAGTGATATCTTTTTTGGAAAAAGCTCAGCAGAGTCCCTGCTTTTTCATTTCTTCAGCTACCAGCTTTGCGACTGCCTTTGCGCCGGTCTCAGTGAAATGAGTCATATCGGTACCGCCGATCGAGCACATATGGTACTTGTAAGCAGCGTCGTAACCGATAGAGTTATAGTGTGCGACCATGAGTGAATTCAGGTCTATGCAGGGAATATTGTAGTAAGCAGCAAGCTGTTTCATTGCAATGCAGTAGTTGCTGTAGCTGTTGACGAATTTTTTTGAATTGCTGTCATAGGATTTGAGTCCTATGACAGTAGTAACGAGGATCGGGGTCGCACCCTTTGATTTAGCACCCTCTATGTACTTAGCCATATAGTCCTCGAAACTTCCCGCTGTTCCGGGTACCTTGCCACAGGTAGGTGCATAGCGTTCTGCCTTGTTGGAGGCAGCGTCGTTGATGCCGAATTGTACCAGCAGATAGTCGCCCTGCTGTATAGTGCCGAGGATAGAATCAAGTCTGCCGTTATCATAGAAGCTTTTGGAGCTGCGTCCCGCGATCGCGCGGTTCACCACACTGACTCCCTGCGGCATATTCTCGCCGAGGTACGCACCCCAGCCCTGCTGAGGAGCATAGCTCGAATTGTAAGTCTGCACCGTAGAATCGCCCGCGATATAGATAGTCCTGCTGACATTTGACTGCACAGCCGGTGTAACTGCCGGTTCTTCGTATATCTGTGCGACAGGCTCGTCAGTCCACTCTATATGCAGGTAGTCGAGGTTCGGACCGCCCTGTGCGGTCACCGAGGTCGTTTTTATGATGTTCTCTCCCCTTTTCAGCGTAAGAACGATACCGCGCTCCTGCCATACAGTCCATGCGCCTGTGGAGAGGAAATCCTGTACCCAGAAGTCAGACTGTCCGTTCACTTCTATCTTCATCTGACGGTTGTCAGTGCTGCCGTTTGCTGTACCGAATGTACAGAGATAATTGCCGTCAACAGGAGCATTTATCTTCCACTCTACAGCACTGCCGGTTTCATTCGCGAGATTGATATAAGCTTTCTCACGGAAGCCTTCATTCGTGCTTTCCTCTACGCCGTTTATCACCGTCTGGTCGCAGGCATATACGATCATTCTCTTTTCTGCAACGGCTGTGAACGTGCCGCCCCTGAGTATGAATGACTGGATCTGAACCGCATCTGCAACTGTAACAAGTCCGTCAGCGTCGACATCCGCACGGCGTTTCGTGTCACGGTCGAGGAGCTGATATGCAAGTTCCTGACGCATGAGTGCCATATCTATGGAATCAACGTCGCCGTCTCGGTCAAGATCTCCGTAGACGAATCCGTAGTCAGCCGGCTGCTGAACGGGAGTTGTTGTAGTCACCTCAGAAACTGAAGATGTAACACTGACCGGAGGAGGAACAATGACGTTCGGATCATATTCCTTAGCCGCAACGACATAGTTGACAGCTGTGTTCATATTGACAGCACCGAGTGTGACCTGCTGACCTGCTTTGACATCCTTAGTATAGATGTTATAGGTGACATTCGGATTGCCGTCATCTGTCATTGTCATCTCGGTCTTTGTCCACCCGGAAAGCCATGCAGCATTTGATTCAGTTCTCGTATCCATGCCGAGATATACAGTTATATCCTTTGCTGCCGTGAACGTCGCCTCATCGCCTGTAAACTTCTTGGAATCACAGGCTGTCCTTATCCATTCCGCACCTTTGAGCTGCTCCGGAACAGATATGAATCTGCACTGACGGTCGCCGAACACTTCCATGCCGGCATCAAGTCCGGTCTGTACCGACCAGCTGTACTGATTTGACGTATCGTTGACCTTCAATCCTTTTATGAGAGTGCCGTCGGCTATCTCGAATGGCTTGACCTCTGCTCCGCCGAGTACTGTAACGGCAGGTCTTTCAGGCAATGCGTAACCTGTTCCGAGGAAATAGCTGACATGAGGCGGCTGATTGTATGCCGACTGCTGGCAGCAGCTCTGTGCACGGTACTGTACATCGTGCATAAGCGTTGTAAGGCGATAGTCTGTCGGAGAACCCGAGCACCATATACGCAGATGCTTGTTATCTGAGGTGCGCATGATGAGCTCCTCGCGCCAGTCACCGAACAGGTCAACGGTCATACAAGGGACGGCCTTTGTGCTGTTGTTGGATTCACAGCCGTCAGCATTGAAAATGTAGTCGATCTTGTTTGTGCTCGTCATCTTTGAAACAGTTGTGCCGCTGAACATTTCACGTTCAAGGTCGCCGTCCCAGTAGATTAGGAAATTCATGGACAGGCTCAGTCCGGCGATCGAGTTTCCTTTCTGATCCAAAACTGTTTTGGCAGGTCGTGCACCCCAGAACTCACCGCCGGGATTGCCTGCATAGACGTTATCGGCACAGCAGCGTCCGGTATCTTTGTCGCCGTCCTTGTGGAATATCACCTTACCGTCCTTAGCGTCAAAAAGTGTCACTCCGTATGTCGGCCCATGCTCGTGGCACTGCCACAGCTCAAGTCCGGGACGCTCGGGGATAAAGTCACCGAGGTGCTGGGCATCGCCGTGTCCCTTGCCGGAAGACCAGAGCAGCTTGCCGTTATCGTCGATAACACAGTCGCCCATGCTTATCTCCTGCTTGCCGTCGGCATCAACGTCACCGACCATGAGATTGTGGTTTCCCTGACCTGCTGCGGCTTCAGAGCCCTTGTTATTGGAATCAAATATCCAACGCACAGAGAGCTTCCTGTCAACAACGTCAACTGCTGAAATAGTCATGCGGGTGTAGTAGCCGCGGTTATATATAGCCGTCGGATGAGCACCGTCAAGGTAGGCAATACCGCTGTTGAAGCGGTCAACACGGTTGCCGTAATTATCTCCCCAGGAACTGACATTTCCGCGCGGTACGGGGAAATCAATAGTATCAATAGCTGCACCAGTCTGTCCGTCGAACAAGGTCAGGAACTCAGCGCCGCTGAGGATATAACCGCCTCCATTGCGGTAATCCTTTGAACCGTCACCTATTACTTTACCCTGACCGTCTTTCGTGCCGTCAGCTGTTTTGGTGATGAGTTCTGCCTTTCCGTCACAGTCAAAATCAGCAACGCACATCTGTGTGTAATGCTGACCGGCTCGGATATTCTTTCCAAGGTCAATGCGCCAGAGTGTCTTGCCTTCAAGAGTCACACAGTCGATATAGACATTGTCCGTATATCCTGACTGCGAATTGTCAAGTGCCTTAGCTTCCCATTTGAGGAAGATCTCGTATTGTCCGTCACCGTCAACGTCTCCGACTACGCAGTCGTTTGGCGTGTAGCCTGAACCGGGACTGTTCAGCGGCAGATCAAAGTAGTTCTTGCCTGACGTGAATTTGCAGTCCTCCGAGGATTCGACATTTCCGTTCACCACGTAGTCAACGCGGTACTTTGAGTTCGTACTGCCGCCGTTGTCCTGATAGCAGGTCGCCTTCCCTGCTGTGCTCGTGTATATGAGCTGACCGTCCCTGTAGAGCCGGAATTCTGCATTGTCAGCGTCGTCGGCGTTCCAGCGCCAGCTCACGAACATTCCGTTTCCGGACTTTATTGCATAGATGCCTCTGTCAAGATGCTCCACGATACTGCTGCCGGTGCCGTACTTAGCAGATACCGGCATTGTGCCAATATTTGCTGGGATAAAGCTTGCAGCCATCAAAAGTGAAGCTGCAAAGGCGTTTAGTTTTTTCAGTCTCATTTTGACCACCTCTCTGAAAATATAATGATCTCTGTATCTTTATTTTAGAACAAACTGTGAACGAACTCAATAACGTAACGTATCAAAAAGCACACATTTTGGACCATCCCCGGGCATATACAAAGCGGCCGGAATCTTCCAGCCGCTTTATACCATACATATTCAAGGGAGATGCAGATGACTTATATGCTATGTTCACTGACGGAAGAAGAACGGCAGACAATTGTAGATGTACTGTCGCACATAGTACCAGTCATGCTGTCCTCCGTTAGTGAGGATGTACCAGAAGTTGCCCTTTGAAAAATCAGACGTATATTCAAATTCGCTGAGCTTTTTCATATCCTCGACCTGAGCACTGAGATTCCCCACTGCAAAGTCTGAAGTGCCTGTTGCTGTCATAATGAAGTACTGATCTTTGCTCAGTCCTGCATCGTTGACAGCCTTCGCAAGAGCCCAGGCATCCGGATTTCCGGTGCCCCAGTGATGAGCGCCGCTCATTGGCATGAAGTATCCGACGATGTCAACGCAGTGCTCAAATACTGCCCATGTTGAAACGCTACCCATTGAGAAACCGCCGTATGCCCTGTGCATTCTCGATGCCTTCAGATCAGTCTCGGAAGTTGAGGCAGCATACGTGGAATACTTTGCTTCAACGAAAGGAACAACGCTCTGACGGAACTCATTGTAGAAGTTCTCGGCATTGTAGAAGGTGTTTTCGCTGACCTTGTTGAAGGTAGGGGTAACGATTATCATAGGCTCGATATCGCCGTTGTTTATCATGTTGTCGAACACTCTCTGCATCTCACCATCGTCGTTGTAGAACAGAGAATACTCACTGTCACCCATGCCGTGCATGAAATAAAATATGTTGTACCGCTTGTTCTCGTCGTAGCCGTAAGGCAGGTAGACGTTCAGCGTGTTGATACCGTTTATGCCGTTGTAGCTCTCCTTGACTATCCTTCCGGACTGAGATATCGCATTCTTGTAGCCTGACGGATATTCAGTATACTGCTTGGCGGGATCATAATTATAGGCAGGTGTCTGAGGATCAGACTGACCGGGCACATCAGGAGTTACGTCATCGCTTTCACCTGCAGCAAGCAGTTCCTGTCTCATTAGCGCAAGATCAAACACATCGAGCGTGTTGTCCGCACAGAGGTCTCCTGCCTTCCAGTCCGCGATGCCTGAACCGGGCATACCGAGTATCCACCTCTGCATTGCCACAAGGTCTGCAACAGTGAATTCGCCGTCACCGTTGATATCACCTCTTACAGCCTCAGGAGGAGCGATATCAAAAACCGGTGTCGCTTCGCTTCCGGATGAGGCACTGCCATAATGGTATATATCCGGAAGTTCATCGAGAGTAAGCATATAATCGCTGTTATATACTTTTTTGATATAATCAGCAGTGTTGAACTGATTGCTGTCTATGAATGAGGTATGCCATGTCATGAACCACAGCCACTTTGCGCCGTCAGCCTTCATCTTCTCGGGATCCGGGATAGGGCCGTTCTCATGGAGACAAGCAGGTTTCTTTGCGACCTGTGCGGTCTTGTTGTACTGTGAAACGAGCGAATCCGTATGATTGACGTATGTGTCGGAGCCGACAATATCGACGTACTCATCTCCTGGATACCAGCCGCTGTTAACATCGCCGCAGTAGCCAAGGTTCCAGATAAGATTGTCAAGTCCCCAGTAGTTGGTGTAGCGGTCATACATGATACGCCAGAGCTTCTTGAAGTTTTCAGCGCCGCCTTTGCCCCACCAGAACCACTTTCCGTCAAATTCGTGGAAAGGACGCCAAATAACAGGCACACCGGCATCATTCAGCTCTTTCAGAGCTTTCGCACCCTTGTCCATACCTGCTATGAGTGCATTATACTCAGCAGTACCCTCGGTGAGCGCCTTGTCCCAGTTAAGATCGGAGTTCATCGACTCGGTATGGCTGCCGGAAAAATTGCTGCCGCAATGCCAGCATATCGTAACTATGCCACCCTGCTGATACCACGACCTGGCACGTCTGTTGCAGCCTGAGAAGTCATCGCCCATGTAGTCAAGCCCGCGCAGTGCAGGATATTTTCCGCTTGCACGTTTAATTATATCGAACTCATAGTTCTCACTGCCCATCCATGTAGATTCCTGCTGACCAGAGATAACGTAATTCCCGTAGGTGTCGCAGAGGAAATTGTACAGAGACTGCGTCTGTGCAGAGGCATTGGGGTTCGAAAGTTTTCCGCCGCCGGTATAGTTTGTGAAATTGCCTTTTTCGATGATGAGAGCATCGATATAGGTCCAGCCCCATGAAGCTTCTACGGTTATCTCATTGCTTCCGCTTTTCAGGTCAGCATTCACGCTTACTGTCCTGAATTCGCCATCAGCTGTATGCTCACAGAAAATCTCCCCTATATTTCTGCCGTTGACGATCACGTTCTGATACTTTCCGTTTTCGTCATATGGCTGACTGTAACGAAGCGTTATCCTGTGAGCGCCCTCTTCGGCATTTACACTCACGGTCACCTTGTTACCTCCGTCTCTGAGATCAACAGCCTTGCCTCCGCTCGCGCCGCTGACCGTTACCAGTTCAGCGTGATTATCACCGTTGACTGTTATCGTTCCTTTTTCAAATTCGTACTGATCTTCAGCTGCGCCGGCAGTAAACGGAAAGGATTGCAGGATACCCATCACAAGTGCAGATGATGAGATCACTGAGAATAATTTTTTCATATTAAGACCTCCTGTCAGTATGGTTTTTCTTCTGTTATCATCATACTATTTTCTGACTCGATAATAAATGATTTTTCACACCTTAAAAAATGCATTTTAACCCATTCTGTACATAAAGAAAGCGTACCGACTATACCGATACGCTTTCTTTTTCTGATTTGCCCGTTTTACAAAGGTTTTCCGGATCAAAGGAATCATTGCAGCTATTATCCGGAGTTCAGCTGCCTGGCATTACTATGGTCAGAGCTATTGTGCAGATACTCATATCATTCGTAACACTATATTCATTATACTCCGCAGAATAGCGGAAGTAAATGACATTTTATATCTGAAACATTACATTTTATTTCATTAGTTGTACCATGGCAGCTCGTCGAGTGTGATCACATACTCGCTGTTGTAGGTCTTACTCATCACACTTTTTTCAGTGAACGCTTCACTGTAGTGTCCGTTCCTGACCACAAAGTCTCCGCACCAGGTACCGAACCATGACCAGCGGGAATTTGCTGCAACTACACTGTCAATATCAAAAACAGTGCCGTTCTCGGTGAGCGCTATAAGCTTATTGGAGTCAGGATACTCAAGAAGCTCGGAGAACTTGGCATTCTGGGCGCCGTAGCTGTGCTCGCCTGCGTATATATCCTCACCGATGACGTCAACGTAATCATCTCCGGGATACCAGTCCGGATCCTGTCCGTTCCATACCCAGATAAGGTTGCTGCACTGGTATTTGTTGGTGAGCTGATCGTAGAGATAGTACCAGAGTTTCTTGTAGGCGTCCGGACCTTTTGCCCCCCACCAGAACCAGCCGCCGGATGCCTCATGGAGAGGTCTCCAGAGCACAGGCACACCTGCGTCACGCAAACGGTTGAGCTGCTTTGCTATCTCGGCTATATCAGCATCGATCAGAGCCTTGCCTTCAGGGTCTCTGCCGTCCATGACAGCAGCTATGTCGAAGTTGGTGTTCGAGGTGTTGAATCCTCCCCACCAGCGCGGCGTTCCCTGTTCAGTATCGCCGGACTTCATGTATTTGTCAGGCGCGTTCCAGTGCCAGCAGAAAGTCGCGATACCGCCGTGGCTGTGGAAGTCTATCGCTGTATCAACGGCATTTGAGCGGGCACCCTTAGCCTGACGCGACGGGCAGTAGTCCATCATATCAAGTCCGACTATCGCGGGATACTTACCTGTTGCTTCATAGATAGCCTTGAATTCGTCTCCGTTCAGACCGTCGTTGCAAACCTGTCCGGCTAGTGTATACTTTCCGTAGCAGTCACAGAGATAGCTGAACAGTTCCTGTGCATTGCTGTCAGCGTTGGGATTGATGAGCTTCTTTTCTACCTTATAAACTTCAGCTGAAATGATCTCGTCTTCAGTCACAGTAAGTTTGTCTACCATTATCCAGCCCCATGATCTGCTGACAGATACAGTATGCTTCCCTGCACTGAGCATGACTCTGCGCAGTGCGGAATCGGAATAAGAATCACCTGTGCTGTCAAAGCCGCCGACATTCTGTCCGTCTAGAAGCAATTCGTTGTATTTGTTCCCGCCGAGGCCCTTGGCAGTGAGCGTCAGCCTGTAGCTGCCTGCTGCCGGGACTTCTATCTCAAAGGTGATATTGTCACCGCTGTCAGCAAAATTGCCCACAGCCTTTCCGCCGGAAGCGCCATTGTCGCTGCTGACTGTATTATTACCGGACAGCCGTGCGTTCTCTGCCTCATATACTGCTCTGAACTCCTCGCGGGGCGAAGACCCTGCAAGCATCGTTCTCATCTGCGCAAGGTCAAGGACATCGAGCTTTCCGTTCACGCAGACATCACCTGCCTCCCAGTCAGCAAGCGACGTGCCCGGAACTGCGAGGAGCCATTTCTGCATCATAACAATGTCCGCTATACTGAAGCTGCCGTCACCGTTCACGTCGCCCATGACAGTGTCGTTTCCGGATGTGTTATCAGGCGTAAGGTTCTTGTACACATTCTCGTACATTGTCTCCGCCCAGAGCTTTTTCATAGCCTCGTAGCCCTCTGAATTCGGATGTACTCCGTCAGAACTGAGTCCCCATGTATTGTTCCGGAAGAATTCATCGAAATCCGGACCGTGTACAAGTTTATCACCGTATTCATTGTAGAGCCTGTCGATCATTGCATTGTAATATCCGGTATTAGGCCCCACATCAGGATTGGTCGAAGCCGGTATCTTCGGGAGCACAGGGACTTTCCCCGCATTGATTATCGCGTCTATCATGTATTTTGTGTTCTCATAATAGCTCTGAGTGTTGTTCGGATTGCCCCAGCAGTCATTTGTGCCGTAGGCAATGCTGACAAAGTGCGCAGGGCTCACGCTGAGCCACTTGTTAATATTCTGTCTGCCTTCAAGACTCGTTATACCGCCGATACCGCCGTTTTCCTGTGCAGGGAAGTATCGGCTGTCTATCTGGTTAACATAAGAGGCACAGCTTGTTCCGTAGGCATTGACCATGCCGCCCGCAGTTATGGAATCACCGAGGAATATCCAGCTGTCGAAAACTCCTTCCGAAGCATCATGGATATCGAGATTGATCGAGATGCCGCTCCCGCTCGATCTTGTGACCCTCATGCGTATCCAGTTGCAGCCTTCCATGTCAACTATATGTTGACGTGAACTGAATGCATTTCCTGTGACTGTTTCTGCCGTTTCCCAGCCGGATGAGGGATAGCTTCCGCCCGGTGACTTGTTGACCTCGATGACATAGTCAACAGGCTCGTTCGATTTGTTGACGTATACCCCGATATTGTCGTACGTGCTCAGCGTGTACCATACAGCAAGCACCTTTTTCCGCTGTGACTGAGGTACGGAAGAAAGGTCATATGCGATATAGTCCTCGGGCTTTGATGTCCAGAATGTATAGTAACGGTCATCGTTTGCCGATGAGGCGCTGTCAGAATTTCCGGAATAAGCCGGAACGTTCCTGCTGATGAGAGGGTTCGCACCCGGTGCAGTCTCATTGTCTGCCGCAAAGGCTGTCGCTGTATGGATGTATGCATATGGGATCTCCGGCCTTCCTGCTGCGGCAAGACTAACTGCGGTCATAGCAGCTGCTATAACTGCTGATATCTCTTTTTTCATATAAGTACCTCCTTGCAGATCGTTATATCATACTTATATCATAGCTCATAAACCATATTGTGAAAATGACATTTCACGCTATTATACTTGCCTTTTGTTCCATTCCGCAGGCTTATTCTACTGTAGACACCCGCGTTTCCTTCCTGTACTGTGCAGCGGTACGACAGCATTTTTTCTTGAACTGACGCATGAAGTGGTTTTCATTGTTATATCCGCACTTTTCCGCAACCTCTGCAACTCTCATGTCAGTATGTGACAGAAGCTGCTGTGCACGTTTTATCCTTGAACTGATAACATCATCCTTTATGCTCGTTGAAAAAAGCTGCTTGTAGATCCTTTGCAGATGTGTCCTGCTGATCCCTATATCCCGGGAAATACTCTCTATATCCCATTCATTCTGTGGCTGAGCGAGGATATTGCGTCTTAATCTGTAGATAAGCTCCTTATAGTCTGTGTAGTTGCTCTCAGCGGCATTTTTTCTGTCAGTCAGTGTCTGTATGCCGTCCGACAATGCCTTTTCTATCTCATCTCCCACGGGTGATCGCATAGGTGCCGTAAATGTAATGAATTCAGGGAGCCTTATGTCTCCGAAGCGTTCACACAGTCCGGTTTCTATCGCGGCGACCAGGTTTTCAGAAGTATTGATGATCCCGGTCTCGTCCTGAACATTTACTATAACAGCATATATCATTTCACTTATCCTCGCACATAGTCTGTGTCCGCACAGATCCATGAGGATATTCTCTATTGCCGCCTTAGGCTCTACTGCCCCTACTTTTTCGGGATAATATGTTATTAACAGCAGAAAGCTCTCCATGTTTTCATTCCTGCAGCGGTTCAGTATCGTGGGTGCATGCAGCATAAATCCTCGTCTGTTGTATATGCCGGTCGCAGGGTCTGTCTCCGAGAGAAGTTCGAGCTGCTTGCTGAAATGCTGTTCAAACATCTTTTTCTGCAGGCTCTTGATGCCGTTTGAAACCGAATCACACCAGCTCACAAAGTATTCATCGACAGCTATGTATGAACAATCAGAATAGGCTGTGGCAGTATATCCGAATATCTGTCCGTTGCAATGGAGCGAGGTCAGGATAATGAGATGCGGCTCGTGCGGCTCTGTAAGCGCAGGTATAACATCAGCGGTGCGAAATGTACAGAACGGTTTTAGGTTCTCGCCATTCCTCTTAGACAGCAGAAGGAACATCTCATCAGAATATCCGTACTGACGGAAGGAATCCGGATTGTCCATATTGCCGTGCCAATCGCTGCACAGACAGATGTCGAGCCACTCCATGCCCTTGAATATATGATTGACTTCGGCAATATGCTCTGACAGTTCCTCGGTGCTTGAGGATTCAGACATGCGGTGAATGAAATCCGTGGCGATAAACGTCCGCTTCTCGCGGTTCATTAGTATCATTTCAAGGATATGCGTATCCATAGGAGATTCTTTGCAGCAGCCGCAGCTCCTGCCGAAGCGTATGCTCTGAGTGAAGGTGTCCTGCTTGGGCATAGTGCCTGAGGTCATCGCATAGAGACGGCATACCGCATCTGCGCCGAACTGCTTGTCGCGCCCTGAGATCGTCGTTACAGTCGGCTGACACATCAGGCTGTCCCAACCGCCGTCAAATCCAGTGACCTTCACGTCTTCGGGTACTCTTATCTCGTTTTGTGTCAGACTCTCTATGAGCGTTGCCGCCATGACATCGCTGCAGCATATCACAGCATCAGGGCGTTCAACGATACCATTGGCGATATCATGTCCAAGCTGTGCGGGAACGTCCTTCCAGAACCAGCCGTAACGGATATCATCTCCGGAAACACTGATACCGCAGTCCTTACAGGCGTCAGTAAAGCCTCTGAGCCTTTCCTCTGAAGAACTGTGACCGGGAACACCGGCAAGACAGTAAAGTTTCCGGCAGTTGTGCTCGTCAGTCATGTGTCTGGTGATACGGTACATGCTTCCGTACTCATCTGCGTTCATATTGCTGTACTTGGAATCATTACCGCCAAGCACAATACACGGAGTGTCAGTCTGTGAAAGATAGCCGATTATCTTGTCTGTAATGTCCTGCGTGTGAAATCGTTCTTCTGCAAAGATTATACCGTCGAGACGGTGTATGCATATAAGGGTGTAGATATTTTCAAGTCCTGATATATACGAGTCGTACCTGTACTCGCGGAGACAATTATATATCCCGGTATACACTACAAGGTCGTATCCGAGTTTTCTTGCCTGATGATAAGCTCCTTCCACAAAGTCACGGTCAAGGGGACTGTTTATCTCAGGCATAACGAGTCCGAATCTTCTGTATTTTGCCATATAGCGCACCTCCGTTCAGCATTGGCTTGTATCGTGAGTTGGTTTCTGGTATTATTCTACAATGTCTCAGAAAAAAAGTAAATGCGGATTTGTGCTGCTTTTTCAGCATAAATGCAACATTTTTATTGACTATCCTGTCAGAAATGTGATACAATGTACACGGAGGTGGATGCTGTGAAATGCCTTTGTGTCGGATATCATCATAAACATGACGAAAAATTCGTGACAGACCGTCCTGACGGTTCAGGCGACTGGCTGATGCTTATCGTTAAAACTCCCGCTGTTTTCCGCATTGAAGGCGAGGAGATACATACGAAAGCAGGCTCGTATGTCATTTTTCCGCTTCACGCTCCGCTGTATTATACCGCAGACGGAGGAGAATACATCGATGACTGGCTGCACTTCTTCCCTGACGAGGAGGATATGCGGCTGTTTGAAGAGCTGGACATACCTCTCGGAAAGCCTGTCCATATCGGGGACGTCAACGCTGTCTCTGCGATAATGAGAAATATCTGCTTCGAGTTTTACTCCGCACATCAGAAACGCAATGAGATAGTATCACTGTATCTGCGCATGATGCTGTATAAGATAAACGAGCAGATGAGCTTTCATTACAGCGACACTTTTCTCACTGAGACAAAGTATATGCCGGACCTGCTGTGGATACGGGAATCCATTTTCCGCTGGCCCGAACAGGAGTGGAATGCTGACTTCTTTGCTGACGAGCTCGGCATTAGCCGTTCACGCTTCCAGCACCTTTACATCACTGCTTTCGGATCGACCATGATGCAGGATATCATCGACAGCCGTATACAGCGCAGCTGTGAGCTTCTGGACAACACCGATTCAAAAATCGAGGAGATAGCCGAGTCATGCGGATACAACAGCGTTTCACATTTTGTGAAGCTGTTCCGCGAAAAGACAGGACTGACTCCTGCCGCATACAGAAAAAACAAAAATGCAGAGGGGTGAACAAGCCCTCTGCATTTTTTATGGGGTATCAGGTGATTGCTTTAAGATGCGTGCGAGACATCAATGACGTCCGCACCGTGTTTTTGAGCCGGACGTGCGCCGGTTCAGGCAGTTACGCCCTGAGGCATATCAACAGGCAGCTGATCTATGATACCAGCCTCATACTGCTGGATCGTAAGTGCATCGAGGTTGGTTATACCATCAGCACCGATAACGTCGCCCTGTACAGCGCCTTTTTCTGAAATGCTGAAATTATCCGGATCAGCGTAGGCTCTCATTATAAACACGACGTCAGCCATGTCTGTTTTGTTATCGCAGTTGGCATCGCCCCATATGTGATCCTCATGTGCGGCGGTCGTTGTTGAAGTAGCTGTTGTCTCCGCTGCAGCAGATGAGATCGTTGTCTCAGCGGCAGTTGTTACAGCAGCCGTCGCCGCTATTGTGGTAGTTGTTGTGGTGGTGGTAGTTGTTGTGGCAGTCGTTGTGGTTGTGGCAGACGTCGTTGTTACATATTCTGCATCAGGATCATACGGCTTTGCCATGACCACATAGTTTACCGCATTGCTCATATTGACTGCTCCGAGCTTAACTTCTTCGCTGTTTCTGACGTCTTTTTTATACACATTGTATGTTACGTTAGGATTGCCGTCATCAGTAAGCGTGAGGTCAGTTTTAGTCCAGCCGGCAAGCCAGCCTGCAACATTTTCCTCAGTTCTTGTATCGACTCCTATAAAAGCGGTTATATCCCCGCCGGCCCTGAAGCTCGCTTCCTCGCCGGCGAATTTCTTTGAATCGCAGGCCGGTCTTATCCACTCTGCGTCCCTGAGCTGTTCCGGAACAGATGTGAATTTACACTGACGGTCACCGAACACTTCCATGCCGGCATCAATTCCTGTCTGTATCGACCAGTCGGATGCATTATCGCTGTCGCTGACTGTCAGGGACTTTATATACTTACCGTCCTCTATCTTAGGCTGTTCAGGAACAACAGGTGGTGTATTACCGCCATTGCCGATAAGTGTGATGTCATCGACCATGAGCCAGTTACCGGCATTTGCGTCAGAGTACATACCAAGCTGGACTGTACCGTTCGTTACCTGTATATCACTGATCGTTATCTGCGTCCAGTCGTTCATCTTATTATTTACGTTCGCTATCTTATCGCCGTTTGAAGTTCTGGCGTAGAGGATCAGTATTACTACATCACTTTCAAGTCCTTTGAATTTTCGGCAGGTGGTAAAGAGAACCTTCTTTCCGTTATAGGATGATGTAAAAAAGGCAGCAGGTCATAACGAAGATTGTTATGCAAAACGTCATAATTCTTATCGAATATGTCATTGAATAAATATGTCAGATACGATATAATAAATATAAAAAGGGAAAAGTGTGTCTGCACTGCACAACGTTTTCTGTAATAAATCGGGGACAGTCAGATGTCCTGTGGCTGTATCCTTTTCTCAGGGATACAGCCGTTTGGATTATTTGCTATTATTAACTAATGGATAATTAAGTAACAAATATGCAGGTGATAATAATGAATAACAAAATCATATCCGCATTAATGGCAACAGTCTTTTTATTAAGCTGC
>JAEEGL013601412.1_pt1 | contig 21391 bp, 23 predicted proteins | sample 9134231 | NCBI WGS metagenome assembly JAEEGL01 (sample SAMN16246548, study PRJNA631951) | gut metagenome | biome: gut microbiome; feature: rumen; material: fiber-attached | host: Bos | place: Iran: Karaj | collected 2018-10
ATTGGTAAAATATTGTTGAAAATAGTCGCTTTATAAACATTTTGGTTACATTCCATTCAAAATAGGTGATATAATTAAATTGGTGAGATGGTTTGAATGAGAAGTAATCAAAAAGATAAAAAAAAGAGTCCAAGAAGTGCAGAAGAAAAGAAATACTTAAGGACAAGATTAAATACTATTGAAGGACAAATAAAAGGCATTTCTAGGATGGTTGATGAGGATAAACATTGTGATGATATCTTAATTCAACTGTCTGCAGTTAGTAAATCAATTAAAAGTCTAAGTGCTGATATACTAAAAGGCTATTTCTCTGATTATGTAATTAAAGATATAAAAAACAATAAAATAGAAGTAATTGATGATATAATGGAATTGAATAGATAGTTCTTTTAGCAAGATAATTCTGTTTTTGAAAAGGAGAGAGGTTTATGTCATTTTATGAATGCCAATTAATGGATAGAGATGGAAATGAAATCTCTTTAGAAAACTTTAAAGGGAAAGTATTAATAGTAGTTAATACTGCAACTGGATGTGGATTTACACCTCAATATGAGGGATTAGAAAAATTATACAAAAAGTATCATGATAAGGGCTTGGAAATAATCGATGTTCCATGCAATCAATTTGGAAATCAAGATCCTGGTAGTGATTCAGAAATACATGAGTTCTGTGCTTTAAAGTATAATACTTCATTTGATCAATTTGCTAAGGCGGATGTTAATGGTGAAAATGAACTTCCTCTATATACTTATCTAAAAAAGGAAATTAAAGAGGATACAATAAAAGGAATGAAAAATAAAGTTGCGATGAAAGGAATAGAAAAGATTAGTTCAACTTTTAAAAAAGAAGGAGATATCAAGTGGAATTTTACTAAATTCTTGGTAGATAGAAATGGTGCTGTAATAGGTAGATATTCTCCAACATACAAACCAGAAGACATGGAAGAAGAAATAAAGAGTGCTTTGTAAAAATACAAAGCATTTTTTTGATTGAAAACATAGACAAAAAAACTTGGCAACAAATGTTGCTATGGACATTTAAATAATGCAGATATATAATAAGTATGAAAAGTATAACTTGTCATACTTTTTTGAAGGAGAGATTATGAGAGAAAAATTTGTTGGAATAGCCAAAGTTGGAGAAAAGGGTCAAATAGTAATACCTAAAGAAGCTAGAGAAATGTTTGATATAAAACCAGGAGATTCAGTAGTAGTTTTATGTGATGCAAAAAAAGGAATGGCCATTGTTAAATCTCAAATTTTTGAAGATACAATGGACAAAATAATGCCAGAAGGTAAATAATATGAATGCAATTGAAGTTAGAGATTTAACTAAGCGATTTAAAGATAAAATCGCAGTTAATAATGTAAGTTTTAAAATAAAAGAAGGAGAGTTATTTGCTCTTTTAGGAACAAATGGCGCTGGTAAAACTACTACTATAAAAATGTTATCTGGACTTATTTTGCCTACCTCAGGTGAAATATTAATAAATAACATGGATATGAAAAAAGATGTATTTAAAATAAAAGAGATTCTTAATGTCTCACCACAAGAGACTGCGATTGCACCAAATTTAACTGTTTTAGAAAACTTAAAATTTATGGCTGGAATATATCAAATAGAATCTAAAGACAAAAAAATAAAAGAGTTAGTTGATATATTTAAATTAAATGAAATATTAAATAAAAGAGCAAAAACATTATCTGGAGGATGGCAAAGAAGACTATCTATTGCTATCAGTCTAATAAATGATCCCAAAATACTATTCTTAGATGAACCTACCTTAGGGTTGGATGTTATAGCTAGAAAGGAATTATGGAAAATAATTAATTCTTTGAAGGGGAAGATAACTATTATATTAACAACCCATTACATGGAAGAAGCCGAGGCTTTATCTGATAGAATAGGAATTATGTCAAATGGAGTTATGGTGGATATTGGAACATCTGAAGAATTAATTAAAAAGACTAAAGCAAAGAACTTTGAAGATGCCTTTGTTGCTATAGCAACTGGAGGTGAATTATAATGAGAATGATTTGTTTTGCTAAGCGTAATTTTATGGAATTAACAAGAGACGTTCTTAGTTTAGTATTTGAAATTGCTTTACCAATCTTCTTGTTATTTATATTTCAACAAATAAAAATACCAGGGGATACTTTTAAATTAGTGAATTTTACTCCAGGAATTATTATCTTTGGCTTTGCTTTTATTACTTTATTTACTTCTACCCTTGTAGCAAAGGATAGATCTACTTCTTTGTTAATTAGACTTGGCACATCACCAATGAAACCTAGAGATTATATCCTAGGATATATATTATCCTTAATTCCTATAATAATAATTCAAAATGTGCTTTTCTTTGCCGCGGCAATATTATTAGGTTTAAACTTTAGTGTAAGTATTATTTGGACTATATTAATATCTATAATAGTATCAATTCTATTTATTGCCATGGGGATATTGATTGGAAGTTTAGTTACAGAAAAAGCATCAGGAGGAGTAGGAAGTATAGTTGTTCAATTAGTAGTATTTACTAGTGGAATGTATTTTTCAAGAGAATTAGTCGGAGCATTTTTTGCTAAAGTATGTGAAATATTACCATTTGAAAGTTCATTAAATATTATTAAAGGTTTTTTGAATAACGATTTTAGTCTTATCTCTTTAAGAAATATCATTGTGTTTTCTCTATGGACAATAATAATACTAATAATATCTATAATAGTTTTCAAAAAGAAAATGGTTAGTGATAACAAGTGAAAACACTCTAAAAAAAGTCCCTAGGGACTTTTTTGTGTTATAATGATTCTATAATGAAGGGAGCATATATGAGAGTATCTATTTGTTCATCATCTAAAAATAATATAGATGATATTTATAAAGAAGAATCTAAGAGGGTTATAGAGTATTTAGCTGAAAACAATTGGGACTTAAACTGGGGTGCTGGTTCTGAAGGAATAATGGGAATATGTTATGAAATATTTTCTAAATATAATCGCAAAATATATGGTTATACTACTCCTAAATATATTGATATGTTAAATAGTTTTAGTAATGTAGAGCATTATATATATGAAGATACGTTTTTATTAAAACAAAATCTATTTAATGATGGAGATATAATATTAGTCTTACCAGGGGGATTGGGTTCTATATCTGAGTTTCTAGCTTATTTAGAAGAAAATAGAAGTAATGATAGAAACAAAAAAATAATTCTATATAATGTTAATCATTACTACGATAAAGTATTAGATGAACTTAAAGATTTAGTCGATAAAAGATTTAATGATGAATCAATATATGATTATTTTGTGTGTATAGATAATTTAGAGGATTTTAAAAATAGTTTATAGTATTGATTTTAGTTTAAATACTATTTATAATAATTATTAGAATAAGGAGTGAAGAAATGAAAAAAATAACAAGAATAATTTTTGCATTTGTAATGAGTTTCTTTTTGATATCTGTTGCTAATGCAGGCGAAATATCATTTAAGACAACTACAGCAAGCAATTTAAACGAATCTTTGGGAGCAGTAGAAGCTGCTATTATACCAGAAAGATTCAAATTATCATATGCTCAGGAAAATGATGGCATAATATTACCAAATAATAATTATGGTATTATGACCGGAAAAGCTTACGAAGCATTGGATATGGCAGGTGCTAATCCTACATTTGATGCAGAAAGGGATAATTATATAACCTGTGGTTCAAGTGTTCAACATACAGGACCATTTATTGTATATAAAAATTCATTGGCAGCTAACCCTGCTGGAATTAATGGTCATGAATTACCTGTTCCAATTAAATTAAAATTTAAAGAAGCGGTAATATTTAATGATGGAACTTATGGAGATTTATATTTAGAATATGAAGCTGTATATGTATATTTAGAAGATAATCCAACAACTAAGGCAATTCCAATTATTGGCCCTTCAGTTGGATTCGTTAGTTACTATTCTGCCCAAGAAAGGGATGCAGCATATTATTTAGATAAGTTTGAGAATGGCTCATGGAGTGGTAAGACTGGCGATGGTATTGTGTCATATTCAACTATTGGATCTCATTATGATATTAAGATGTATGTAACAAAAGCAGGAACTAATGAAAAAGTTAATAAAAAATTAGGTATAGTATTTAAAGATTTAGATCAAGCTTCATTAGGAGGAGAAAGAGAAACAGCTCAAGGAGCACCTAAGACATATACTGAAAGTATTGGTTTAAAATCTGGTGTTATCAATGATGAAGTAAATGTTCTAGATGGTAACTACATGAAAAAATACTATGAATCAGGAACAGGTGTGACAATTTTATATGGATCTCAAAGCACTAGCAGTAACAATGAAGATTTAACTGGTTTTGCAGCAATGGTTAGAACTGATGGTGTTGAATTTGGTTGGTCTGGTCATCATGCCGCTACTGGATGGGCATTGATACCATTGTCTAAAGTTTTAACATCAAGATCTGGAGAATATAAAACTAAAGTAACAATTACTAAGACAGATGATAAAGTTCTATGGAAAAATAACAAATCTATAGTTATGACTCCAAGCAAAAACTTCTATGTAACAAAAGTTACTATAGATGGAGTTGAAATTGATTATCAAAGTCTAACTTTAACTAACGGTAAAAGAACATATACTAAAGATTCAAAAACTTATAACTTTACTGAGGAAAATGGCGTAGTAACTTACATATTCTCTAAAGTTGTAAAGGATCATGAAATAGATGTTCAAGTATCTAGAAATTGGAAAATAACAACTAAAGTAACAAATGGAACAATTGATCCAACAGTTACAGTGGCTGATGGAACCGATAAAACTATTAAGTTTAGTCCAAATGAAGGGAATATATTAGTAAGTGTAACTGTTGATGGAGAAGTATTAGAGGGAACTGATTTAACTCAATATGAATTCACTGAAATAAAAGCAAATCATGTTATTGAAGTATTATATGCTCCAAAGGATGCAAAATTATACAAAATTACAACTAAGGTTACCAATGGTGAAATAAGTGATTCTTCTACAGCTATTGAAGGTTCAGATGTAAAAGTATCATTCAAACCAAACGAAAATTACTTATTAGAAAGTGTTACAGTAGATGGAGTTAAATTAGAAGGAAAAGATTTGACAGAATATGAATTTAAAAATATAACAGCTGATCACACTATTGAAGTTGTATATTCTAAAATTCCAAAAACTGGTAGCATAGCAATTGGATTATTCCTAGCATTATCATTCATTGGTGGAGGAGTTTACTTCGCACTTAAAAAGAAAGATAAAATAAGAGAAATATAATATTTCTCTTTTTATTTGCTATTTTTCTCTAATATCTATATAATTTAATTAGGTGATAAATATGAAAAAAAATATTATTGTATGGGGAATTGGAATTTTAATAATGTTTATATTATTCTATTTGGAATTACCTCCAATTAATGTAACAAGTATGTTGTTTTGGCAATATATTTTTATGGTTTTAATAATTATCTTAGTTTGTATAATAATAAGTGATGGTAATAAAATAATTGAATCTAGAAGATTTAATACTAATCTTTTATCAATGTATAAGTATATTTTTATGACTATGGCTCTATTATTTTTAGTCCTTGGAATTATTAACATTATTAATTCTCCTTTATTTAATGCAAAGAGTTATAGTAGAAGAATTACTGTTAATGAAGATAATTCTTTTATTGAAGATATTAAACAAGTTAATTTTTCTAAGATACCTTTAATAGATAAAGAAAGTAGTCAAAAACTTGGCGATAGAAAAATGGGAGAGTTTACTTCATGGGTTAGTCAATTCTATGTAAGTGATTTATATACTCAAATTAATTACAAAAATGAAATAGTTAGAGTTACACCAATTGAATATGATGGATTTATTAAGTATTTAACTAATAGAAAAGATGGCATTAAAGGTTATATTAAAGTTAATTCTGTAGATGGTAAAGCATCATTAGTTAAATTAGAAAAAGGTATGAAATACATGCCTAGTGCTTACTTCTTTGAAAATCTTTATCGAAAACTAAGATTCAAATATCCAACTGCAATATTTGATGAAGCATCTTTTGAAATAGATAATGAAGGGAATCCATATTGGATTGTTCCAACTGTTAAATATACAGGAATTGGGTTAAAGAAAGATATTAATGGAATTATCATATTAAATCCAATAACTGGCAAAAGTTCCAAATATAAATTAAAAGACATTCCAAGTTGGGTAGACCATGTTTATGGTGCTGAACTTATAATAGATCAAGTTAATAACTGGGGAGAATATAAAAATGGTTATTTCAACTCTATATTTGGTCAAAGAGATGTAATCAATACAACTGAAGGTTATAATTATTTGGTAATGGATGATGACGTATATTTATATACAGGTATTACTTCTGTATCAACGGATGAATCAAATCTAGGATTTATATTAGTTAATTTAAGAACAAAGGAAACTAACTACTATTTAGTTCCAGGAGCAGAAGAATATAGCGCAATGGCTTCAGCCGAAGGTTTAGTTCAAGAGAAAAAGTATAATGCATCATTCCCACTTTTAATAAATTTAAATGATAAACCAACTTATTTACTTAGCCTAAAGGATGCAGCTGGTTTAGTAAAAATGTATGCATTTATTGATGTATCAGATTATCAAAAAGTAACTGTAAGTGATGCATCTTTAGGCATTGAAGCCGCTGCTCAAAAGTTTTTGGGAGATTCAGTAATTATTAATGGTTCTGATAAAAAAGAAAAAACTATAACAATTAAGAGAATTACTGATGCCATTATAGATGGCAATACATTCTATTATTTAGTTGATAATGATAATAATATGTATTCAGTATCTATAAAAGCAAATAGAAATTTACTACCTTTCTTAAAAGCAGAAGATAAGATTAAAGTTATCTATAATGAAGGAACTATTAATCAAATTGTTAAGATAGAAAAGGGAGAATAATATGTTAGATGAATTAAATAAAGATTTATTAAATATTGGGAGGTCTCTTTGACATAGATGGATTATTAAATAAAAAATCTATGTTAGAAAATGATATTAATAGTGAAACCTTTTGGCAAGATGTTAATAAAGCTAATGAAATAAATAAAGAATATAATAATATATGTAAAATCATTAATAATTACAATGGTATTAAAGATAGTATTAATGCTTTAGAATTGTTAAAAAATGAATTAGATGAAGAGTCATATGAAAAAGAATTAGACTCTATAGAAAAAGAAATAAGATTATTAGAAGAAAAGGTTCATTTAAATGGTGAATATGATGATTTGAATTGTTACTTGGAAATTCATCCTGGAGCTGGAGGAACAGAATCTTGTGATTGGGCTTCGATGATATTAAGGATGTACCAAAAATTCTGCGAAAAAAATGATTACAAATATGAAATGATTTCTGAAAGTGCTGGTGATACGGCAGGAATAAAATCAGCAATTATGTTAATAAAGGGCGATTATGCTTATGGTCTTTTAAAAAGAGAAAGCGGAGTTCACCGTTTAGTTCGTATATCTCCTTTTGACGCTAATAAAAGAAGACACACTTCATTTGCATCAGTAACTGTTACACCAGAATTTACTAAAACACCAGAAATAGAGATAAAAGAAAGTGATTTAAAAATAGATGTTTACCATTCTAGTGGGGCTGGAGGCCAATCAGTAAATACATCTAATTCTGCAGTTAGAATAACCCATTTGCCTTCTAAAATCGTGGTTACCTGTCAGAATGAAAGAAGTCAATTAAAGAATAAAGAGATTGCTTTAAAAATATTAAGAAACAAATTATATGACTTATATTTAAAAGAAGAAGAAAAAAGAAATGATTCTCTAAAAGATAATAATGTTAATATAGAATGGGGAAGTCAAATAAGAAGTTACGTCTTAGAGCCATATAAACTAGTAAAAGACTTAAGAAGTAATTACGAGAATAATGAACCAGACAAAATATTAGATGGTTCTATTATGGATATGCTTAAGTATAATTTAAAAAATATTCAAAAATAATTGTTATTCTTGCTAATAGTCCTATTTTTATGTAAAATATTGAGCGTGATATTATGAAAGAAGCGACAAGTTTTTTAAATAATTTATTAAAAAATGGAGATACAATTGTTCTAGGCCTTTCCGGAGGTCCTGATTCAATGTGTCTTTTTCATGTGTTAATCAGTTTAAAAGATAAATATAATTTAAAGATTATTTGTGCCCATGTTAATCATAATGTTCGTCCAGAAAGCGAAAGAGAAGCAATTTTTGTTGAAGATATATGTTTAAAGAATAAAGTTGCTTATGAATATTTTAAAATTGATAGTTATGAAAATAATAAGTTTAGTGAGCAAGAAGCAAGAAAGAAACGTTATAACTTCTTTTATTCATTGATGGATAAGTATAAAGCAAATTATTTAATGACTGCTCACCATGGGGATGATTTAGTAGAAACTATTATGATGCGTATAGTTAGAGGTTCTACTATAAAAGGATATTTAGGAATTCCATTTGTAACTAAGGGCACAAACTACTGTTTAGTTAGGCCACTTCTATTCTATAGCAAGCAAGATATTATTAACTACTTAGATAGTAATAATATTGAATATGTTATAGATAAATCGAATGAAAATGAACTTTGGACTAGAAATAGATTTAGAAAACAAATGTTGCCGTTCTTAAAAAAAGAAGATAAAAATGTTCATTTAAGATTTTTAGAGTATTCCAAAGAATTAGAAATGGCTAATGATTATATTAATAGAGTTGTTGATAATAAGTTTAATAATATTGTTAATAATAATAGTATTGATATAAATATATTAAAAAATGAAGATGAATATATTCAAAAAAGAATTGTTGAGAGATTAATTGAAACACTTCAAAAAGATAATATAATTAATATTAATAAAGAACAATTTAATAACATTATTAACTTAATAAATAATAAGAAGAATGTTTCAATTAATCTCAGTGATGATTTTATAGCTAGAAGAAGTTACGATAAACTCTTTATAGAAGTTAAAAAGGATATTGTTAATTATAGATTCATTTTCAATGAAGAATTAACTATTCTTAATAAATACATCTTTAAGTTGTTAGATAATTCTAAAGAAAAAAGTAATTATGTTATTAGATTAGATAGCTCAGAGATTAAATTACCACTTATTATTCGTCCAAAAGAAGACGGAGATAAGATTAAAGTTAAGAACTTATCGGGAAGTAAAAAAGTAAAAGATATATTCATAGATAATAAAATGGATATTAAAAAAAGAAATGAATATCCAATAGTCTTAGACAGTTCAGGAACTGTCATTTGGATTCCCGGAATAAAAAAATCAATATTTGATAAAGAAATTAATGAAAAATATGATATAATAATTAAGTACGTGGAGGAAAATCATGAATAATAAGAATAATAGATTTAAAAATACTTTACCTTATCTTATTTTATTTGGAGTTATCGCCTTTGTTCTAGTTATTTTGGAATTTCAAGGTTCTACAGTTAAAACTTTAACTACTGGAGAATTAATGAAAGAATTAAAAAATAATAATGTTAAAGAGATAACTGTTACTCCAAATAATAATGAATCAGTATATTATATTGAAGGAAAGTTAAATAATTACAAAGAGAACGAGAGTTTTAAAGCTAAGGTTATTACTGAAGAAGTTACTTCTATTACAGAGTATATTAGTTCAAACGAAATAAAAGAATATGATACTAATAGTGACCCAGGAAGTTCTACATTTCTATATGTTTTAGTAAATGTTCTTCCATTTGTATTAACTATAGTTTTAGCCTATGTTCTATTTAAGAAATTAGCTACATCTAATAAGAATTCAGTTGATTTTGGTCGTAGTAGAGCAAGATTATCTAATGATCAAGATAAAAAGACATTTAATGATGTAGCCGGATTGACTGAAGAAAAACAAGAAGTTGAGGAATTAATAGATTTCTTAAAGAATCCTAAAAAGTTCCAAAAATTAGGTGCAAGAATTCCTAAAGGAGTTTTATTAGTTGGTCCTCCAGGAACTGGAAAAACATTACTTGCTAAAGCAGTTGCCGGAGAAGCAAATGTGCCATTCTTCTATATTAGTGGTTCTGACTTTGTAGAATTATTCGTTGGTGTTGGTGCATCACGTGTTCGTGATATGTTTAAAGAAGCTAAAAGGAGCGCACCATGTCTAATTTTTATAGATGAAATTGACGCGGTTGGTCGTCAAAGAGGAACAGGTTTAGGTGGAGGTCATGATGAACGTGAACAAACTTTAAATCAATTGCTTACTGAAATGGATGGTTTTGGAGAAAATGAAGGAATCATTATTATTGCTGCAACTAACAGACCAGACGTATTAGATCCTGCGTTACTTCGTCCAGGAAGATTTGATAGACAAGTAACAATAAATTTACCAGATGCTAAATCAAGAGAAGCAATATTAAAAGTTCATGCTCGTAATAAGATTTTAGATAAATCTGTAAATATTAAGAATTTAAGTTTAAGAACTCCAGGCTTTAGTGGAGCAGATTTAGAGAATTTACTTAATGAAGCCGCCTTGCTTGCTGTTAGAAGAAATAAAGAAGCTATTTCCATGTCAGAAATAGATGAAGCAACAGATAGAGTTTTAATGGGACCTGCTAAAACTTCTCGTCAAATTACAGAAAAAGAGAAGAAATTAGTGTCTATACATGAAGCAGGACACGCTGTTATTGGTATTAAAGTTGAAGATGCTAACGAAGTTCATAAAATAACTATTATTCCAAGAGGAATGGCTGGTGGTTACACTATGATGCTTCCAAAAGAAGAAAGAAATCTTGTTTTAACAAAAAGAGAATTACTTGCTGAAATAACAGGTTTACTAGGTGGAAGGGTTTCTGAAGAAATGTTTTTAGGAGAAATATCTACCGGGGCCTCAGATGACTTTAAAAAAGCAACTAATATTGCAAGAAGCATGGTTACTGAATATGGAATGAGTGATTTAGGGCCAATGCAATACGAAGAGCAGCAAGGTAGTGTATTCTTAGGAAGAGATTATGGTAAAAGCAAGAACTTTAGTGATCAAGTTGCTTTAGAAATAGATAGAGAAACAAGAAAAATTATTGAAGAATGTTATGAAAACGCCAAAAAGATTATTGGTAAAAACGAAGACTTAATTATGTTACTATCTGAAGCGTTAATGAAATACGAAACATTGACAAAAGAACAAATTGAGTATATTGTAGAAAATGGAAATATTAATTTTGATGTTTCTGAAGCCGAAGAAGAATCAATGGATGATTTAAAGGCAAAAGCAAAAGAATTAAAAATAAAAGGTTATACTAAGATGTCTAAAGAAGAATTAGAGGAAGCCTTAAAAGGAGAGGATAAGTAATGCTAGAAACTATTTTATTAGTTGTGTCTGTTTTATTAATCGCAATTGTTTTATTACAAAGCAATAAAGCTACAGATGCTGGTGGAATAATAACTGGTGGAAATCAAGAATTATTCCAAAACATGAAAGAAAGAGGAGCAGAGTTATTTATTACAAGAGCAACTTTTGTTCTTGGAGCTTTATTCTTTATTATTTCATTAATCCTTTTCTTAAAATAATAACAAATTAAAATACTTGATATATTATCAAGTATTTTTTTTGTTTAATTTTCATGGTATAATGTAAGAGTGATAATTATGAAAAATAGAGGATTTACATTATTAGAATTAATTGTTGTAATTGGTTTATTATCTTTAATTGGAACCATAGTAATAATTAACGTTCGCGGTTCGTATGATGATACTAACCAAAAGTTTTGCAATAGTTTTGTTGATGAAATTGAGGACGCTGCATGTATTTATGTAGTTACTCATGAATGTAAAAAAAGTAACTGTGTAGTTAGAGTAAGCGATTTAATATCAGAAGGATTAATAAAATCAGATAAAGATCCATGTCGTAAGAATGCCGCGGTAGATGGAACTAAGACTGTAACTGTTACATGGAACTCTGATGGTTTAAAAACATGTACATATAATGGAACGAGAACATATGAGAACTAAAATATTAGAGTATTTAGAAAGTATTAATAAAGCTCAAGATGTAATTCAAATAAATGATGCTTTAGGTTTGACTACTAGTGAAGAATTAAAAGAATTAACAGATGAGTTGAATAAACTGGTTGGAGAAGGAATAATTCACGAAACAAAAAAGAATAAATACATAATGATGGAGAATTGTCCTTCTTTATATTCAGGAAAAATAGAAGTAACTAAAAATGGTTATGCTTTTTTGTTGTTGAATAATGATGAAGATATTTATATTGGTAAAAACAACTTGAATGGTGCATTAGATGGTGATGTTGTTTTAATAGATACTTGGACAAGTGCTGGCAAAAGAGAAGGCCAAGTTTTAAAGATACTTAATAGAACACTTAATAATATAGTTGGTGAAATCAAATATGTTGATAACGAGCCAACTATTATATTAGATAATCCTAAATTAGATATAGAAATAGTTTTAGAAAATCATTTTGCTAATTTAGTTGACGGTCATATAGTTTTAGTTAATTTAACTAAAGAATTAGGTCCTAAAAAGTTTGTTGGATTAGTTACTAAGATAATAGGTCATAAAAATGATCCGGAAATAGATATATTAAGTGTTGCAAGTAAACATGGAATAGAATTGGATTTTTCTGAAGAGGTCCAAAAAGAAGTTCAAAATATTCCTGAAGAGGTCCAAAAAGAAGAAAAAATTGGTAGAGTAGACTTAACTAAAGAAGCCATTTGGACCATTGATGGAGATGACACTAAAGATATTGATGATGCAATCAGCATAAAAATGGAAAAAGATTTATACGTCCTTGGAGTTCACATCGCAGATGTAACTCATTACGTTCGTCCAGGAACAAAATTATATGAAGAAGCCAGATCAAGGGGAACATCTAGTTATTTAGCTGATAAAGTGTTACCAATGCTCCCTCATGAATTATCTAATGGAATATGTTCATTAAATCCAGGAGTTGAAAGACTAGCTATTAGTTGTGAAATGAAGATTGATAAATCTGGAAAAACAGTAGAATATGATATATTCCCATCAGTTATAAAAAGTCGTATTCAAATGACATATAAAAATGTTAATAAAATACTTAAGGGAGAAGAATGTCCTAAGGAATATGAGCTATATAAAGATGATTTATTATTAATGGAAGAATTGGCTCAGATTCTAAGGAAAAAGAAAACTAAAAATGGTTATATAGAATTTGATATACCGGAAGCAAAAATAATTCAAGACGAAAATGGAAAATGTATTGATATAGTTAAAAGAGTTCAAGACTTGGGCGAAAATTTAATAGAAGATTTTATGATAGCTGCAAATGAAACAGTAGCGACACATATCTTTAATATGGGATTGCCATTTATATATCGTGTCCATGGGGCGCCTAAGCCAGAAAAAGTAACTGATTTCATTAATCTATTAAAAATATTAAATATAAATGTTGATACTAAAAATATTGATGTATCTAGTAAAAGTATGCAAAGAATATTGGAAGATATAAAAGATAAGAAAGAAGCGCCAATACTTTCAAGTATGCTCCTAAGAAGTATGCAAAAGGCAGTATACTCAACTGAAAACATTGGCCACTTTGGTTTAGCTTTAAAAAATTATACTCATTTCACTTCACCAATAAGAAGATTTCCAGATACAACAGTGCATGAATTATTAAGAACATATTTATTTAATAAAAAGATAGATATGGAAACAATTAATTATTTTGAAAAAACACTGCCAGCAATTGCTTTAGAAACTAGCGAAAGAGAGCAAGCCGCTATCGAAGCAGAAAGAGAAGTAGTGGATATGAAGATGGCTGAATACATGGAAAGTCATATAGATGAAGAATATGTAGGAATGATAACAACCGTTACCACATTTGGATTCTTCGTTGAATTGCCAAATTTAGTTGAAGGGTTAGTTCACATTAGTTCTTTGCAAGGATATTGGACATTTGTTCCAGATTTACTAGCTTTAGTTGATAAAAACAAGAAAAAAATGTATCATATAGGTGACGAGGTAAAAGTAAAAGTCATCGGAGCTAATAAAGCGACGAGAACAATAGATTTCGAGGTTCTAGATGGAGATAGTAAATAGAAAAGCAAAATTTGATTATTACATAGAGGATGAGTTTGAAGCAGGAATAGTTTTAAATGGCACAGAGATTAAATCTTTAAGAAAAGGATCTGCTGATTTAAAAGATACTTATGTAAGAATAAAGGATAATGAAGCTTATATAATCAACATGTATATAGCCAAGTATGAAGAAGGAAATATATTTAATCATGATGAAAGAAGAGAAAGAAAGCTTCTTTTGCATAAAAAAGAGATATTAAAATTAAAAGAACTTTCAGACAGAGATGGATGGACACTTATTCCCATAAGGGCATATTTAAAAAAGAATTTAGTTAAAATATCTATTGGTGTTTGTAAGGGTAAGAAAAACTACGATAAAAGAGAAAGTATTAAAGAAAGAGATTTAAAAAAATTAGAAAGGTAGATAATTTTAACATTTTTTAATATAATTAAGTAGGAGGAATAAAAATGGAGAGCATTTTAAAATTTATAGGTAATTACTATGTGTGGATACTTACTTTTACAATTATTTTATTATTTGCGTTATTTGGTTATATATATGATTCACGAAGAAGTGAAAATGACTTGATGAAAAAGCAAGAAGATGAATTAGATGAAGAGGCATTAGCGAATTTAAATATTACTGAAAATAAAGGGTTAGGAGATTCTTTAAATATATCTAAGAATATTAACCCAGAAACTAAGGAAGTTCAGTTAACTGATGAATCTATCTTAAATTCTAATGAATCTCCTAGTGATAATAATTCAAATATTAATTAAGTCCTTAAGGACTTTTTATTTTATAAAAAATTTGTTATAATAGAAAAGCAAACATGAGAGGTGTTTAGTTTATGAATTTAAACGCAATTTGGTCTGTAATTACAAAAGTATTAGACATAGGAATTGTATGGTTAGCATTTTATTATATTTTAAAAAATGTTAAAAATAATATTAAAATGGTTTTAATTGTTAAAGGTGTAATAATAATTTTATTTATTAAATTACTAAGTGATTTATTAAACCTATATACAGTTGGAGTTCTATTGGAATATATAGTTGCCTGGGGTCCTTTAGCTATTATAGTTATATTTCAACCTGAGATTAGAAGTGTTTTGGAATCATTAGGAAGAACACAATTATTGGGCCGTCACAAAATACTTACTGTTGATGAAAGAGAAAAAGTTGTTTATGAAATAATGAAATCAGTTGAGTATTTTAAGAAAAATCACATTGGAGCTTTAATGGTTATTGAAAAAGAAATATCTTTACAAGAATATATAGAAAATTCTACTAAAGTATATGCTGATATATCTGAAGATTTATTGGAAACAATATTTTTCCCAAATTCACCAATGCATGATGGTGGAGTTATCATCCAAGGAGACAGAATCACATCAGCTGGGGCAGTATTTAAAACAAGTATGAATCCAAATATATCAAAAAGATTAGGAACACGCCATAGAGCAGCTTTAGGTATAGCTGAGGAAAGCGATGCAATTGCCTTAGTTGTATCAGAAGAAAGTGGTCGTATATCTATTGCATGTAATGGAGAATTAAACTATAACTTGACTTTAGATGAATTCAGAATGAAATTGATTGAAGAATTAAATCCTAAGACAGAGGTTTTCTTTGAGGCTGAAGAAAATGAAAGCGGTGAAGAAAATGAGTAAGTTTTTAAAAATGATTGGTAGATTTTTATTTAGATTATTTGAAGGTATATATAAAATACTAGATAAATTGATTATTATGCCAATAAGTAGATTAGTATACAATATTAGCAAATTACTTAAGAGTAACAATAGAATTAATAAAATGTTAAATCAACCACATTTTTTAATAGTTATTTCTTTAGTATTTGCAGTAATTTGCTTCTTACTAATAGACAATAAAGTTATTAACTTAGTTGAGAACGAAGCTGAAGTTATAAAAAATGTCCCAGTTAATTTAATATATAATGAAGAAGCATATGTAGTTGAGAATGTTCCAGAAACAGTAGATATAACTATAACTGGAAGAAAAAGTGATATTTATTTAGCTAAACAACTTGGTGAATTTGCTGTTGAATTAGACTTATCTAAATATACCGAGGAAGGAACTAGAAAAGTATATTTCACTTATTCAAAATCTATAGATACAGTAAAATATATATTAGATCCATCTTATTTAACAGTTACAATTAAAGATAAAGTTAGCGAAGTTCATTCGGTTACATATGATTTGGTTTCTACTGATGATTTAGATGAAAAATTAAGTGTTGGAAGTATTTCTCTAGATAGTAGTGAAGTAGTTGTTAAAGGTAGCCAAGACACATTAGATCAAATATCTTCAATTAAAGCCTTAGTATCAGTATCATCAGATGAATATACTGAAGCTGATACATATGAAATGACTAATATTCCACTTGTGGCTTATAACAAAAAGGGAGAAATTATTAAAAACTTAGAAATAGTTCCTAACGTTATGACCGGAACTTTAGTTCTAAAGAGTTATAAATCAACTGTTCCATTGTTAATAAATACTACTGGTAATTTAATAAATGGTAAAGCAATCGCTTCAATAACAGTTAATAATAGTTCAGCATTCTCATTAGATATATATGGCGAAGAAAATGAAATTAAGAATATATCTAATGTTCCAGTAACAATTAATGTTGACGGTTTAGGATCTGAATCAGTAAAAACATATAAAGTTACTTTAAGTAAACCAGCTGGAGTAAGACATATGAGTTCTAAAAATGTAACTATAACAGCTACATTTGGTGATGAAAATCAAAAAGCTTTAACAATAAAGAGCATAGATGGAAAGAATTTGGCTGATGGCTATAGTGCTAATATAATTAACACTGAAGGAGTTCCAGTTCAAGTAAAAGGAGTTCAATCAAATATTTCTAGTATTGAAGCCAACAATGTTAAAGCATATGTTGATTTAGCTGGATTAACTGAAGGAACTCATCAATTAGAAGTTAAGATTGATAACAACAATCCATTAGTTAAATATGTTGTATCATCAACCATTACAGTTAAAATAACTAAAGATTAAAAAAAATAGCCTTATGGCTATTTTTCTTTGCATTCAAAATGGTTAAATAATATTCCAATATTAATTAAACCACAAATACCAACAAGAGCATATACTATTTTGGGAAGCATAGATTCTGCTCCAAATAAAGCTTCGACTAAATTAAAATCAAAAAAACCTATTAATCCCCAATTTATTGCGCCAACCACAGTAAATATCAATGTTGTTTTTTGTAATGTTTCCATCAAATCACTCACCTTTATTAGTATTATGGCATAAATGATTACAAATATTCATGAATAATAATTCTAAAGAAAAATATATTTAATTAGAAGGTGAGTGTATTTGTGAAAAAAATATTCTTTGGACTAATGATGCTGTTCTTATTAGGAGGTTGTTCAAAAGAAAATAAAGAAGATATATTGAAAAATATAAAGAAACAGATTGATAATAGTAATTCTTATGTTCTAAAAGGGACTATGGAGATTAGTAATGATGAAGAAGCTTTTAATTATAGTTTAGAAAGTTATTATTTAAAAGATGATTACTATAAAGTCATATTAGTTAATCAAATGAATAGCCATGAACAAATAATATTAAAAAATAAAGATGGTGTATATGTTATTACTCCTTCTCTAAATAAAAGTTTTAAGTTTCAAAGTGAATGGCCCAATAATTCAAGTCAATCATATATATTAGATAGTATAGTAAAAGATATTATAAATGATAAAGAATGGACATTAAAAAAGAATAATAATGGTTATGTTATTAAGAGTGTAGTTAACTATCCTAATAATGAAGAATTAAAATATCAAAAGGTATATATAAATAAAGATAGCATAATTGAAAAGGTGGAAGTATATAATGATAAAGATATAATAAAAATAAAAGTAGTTATGGAAAGTGTAGATTTAAATGCCAAATTAAATGAAAAAGACTTTATTATAGATAATTATATAAAAGAAAATACCTGCGTTGACGAAGATTGTGAAAAAGAAGAAGAAAGAAGTGCAAGCATTGATAATATAATCTATCCTTTATATATTCCAAGTAATACTTATTTAGCTAATTCAGAAAAAGTTGATACTGGATCTGGTAATCGAGTTATATTAACCTTTAGTGGTGAAAAGAACTTTGTGTTAATCGAAGAGGTTATGAAAGTTAATCCAGAAATGGAAATAGTGCCTGTCTATGGAGAACCAGTTATGCTTTCAGAAAGTATTGGTGCTTTAAGCGCTAATAGCTTAAGTTGGGATGCCAATCAAATATCTTATTACTTAGCTAGTACAGAACTAACTATTAATGAAATGAAAAATATAGCAAATTCCTTGGGTAACTCTACCATTGTTGCCAATACTAAATAGGACTAAAAACATATAGAATTCTATATGTTTTTAGCATTGGTGATTGCTTTTTCCTAATTATCTAGTTATAATAGGAAATTGGAGAAGGAATAGTATGAAAAAGAAAAAACAAAAAGAAAAAATCAATCCAATTATGGGAAATAGTTCTAAAAATAGCAAAAAATTAAAGAAGTTAAAAAATAATAGAATTGTAAATAATAGTGAAGACGAAAATGAAGTTAAAAGTTTCATAATTATTGTAGTAATCATTGCTGTTTTAGTGGGAGCAATCTACTTTGCCACTGAATTATTTAAAAAAGAAGATAAGACTGCAAATGAAGTTAAATCAGGAGAGATTAATTATGATAAATTAACTTTAGGAATGTTACTTAATCGTCCATACGAAGAGTATTATGTAATTATATACGATTCTAAAGATTCTAAAGCTATTCAATATCAAAATGCAGTATCTAAATATTCTAGCAGAGAAAAAAGTTTAAAGGTATACTATTGTGATTTATCAAACAAATTAAATAGTCAATACTACAATGTTGGTAATGATAATAAGAGTAATCCTAATGCTAAGAAGATATCTGAGTTAGATTTAGGAGATGTAACTTTAATTAAAGTTAAAAATCATGAGATTACCAAGTATGTTGAAGGTATAGAATCTATCAACTCTACGTTAAATAAAGCCTAGTGCTTTTTTTTTGTTTATGTATGTGTTAAAATAATAATATTAGGATGTGTATAATATGAAAAAGAGTTCTGGATTTAATCTTATATGGGTCATAGTTATAGTAGTGGTTGTATCTTGTATTGCTAGTATAGCAACTGGAGTAATTATGTTAAATAATTCTTATGCTTCGGATTCTACTGGAAGCAAGTTAGCTATAGAAAGAGATGCTGATTTACAAGAGTTTATTGAAGTATATGAAACTTTATTAAACAAATATTATGACGATATAGATAAAACTGCAATGTTAAATGCCGCAAAAGAAGCAATGTTAAAATTTTTAGGAGATAAATACACAACCTATATGAACGATGAACAATACCAAGAAATAATTGATGAGTTATCCGGAACATATAATGGTATTGGAGTAACAATTGAAAAAAACAAGATAGTTAATGTAACGCCTGGGTCACCTGCAGAAATTGCTGGTTTAAGAGTAAATGATATAATAGTAAACGTTGATGGAAATGATGTAAGTGATTCTAATGGCAGTGACATCGGGACTATCATAAAAGGAAGCTCTAATAAGAATGTTTTAATAGTTGTTCTAAGAGGAGAAGAAACACTATCATTTAACGTTGAGAAGCAAGAACTAGTTCTTCCTTCAATAGATTACAAAAAAATAGAAGGCAAAGATATCGGTTACTTATATATTAAAAATTTTTCTCAAAACTTATCTTCTCAAGTTGAAAAAGCTTTAAAAGAATTAGAAAACTCTGGAATTAATTCATTAATAGTTGATGTTCGTGATAATGTTGGTGGTTATCTTTCTTCTGCTGAGGAAACATCATCATTATTCTTGGAAAGTGGAAAGGTAATATATTCTTTAGAAACAAATAATAATAAATGGACATATAAAGATGAGACAAAGGAAAGAAGAACATATCCAATAGTTGTTTTAATAAATGGCAATAGTGCATCAGCTTCTGAAATATTAGCTGCGGCTTTAAAGGAAAGTTATGGAGCAACTCTTGTTGGCGTAAAGAGTTTTGGAAAAGGAAAAGTTCAACAAGTTGTTTCATTGCATAGTGGTGATTCAGTAAAATATACTTCAGCTAAGTGGTTAACACCTAGTGGAGTATGTGTTGATGGTATTGGTATTTCTCCTGATTATGGCGTTAGATATGAGATAAATGGATCAATAGATTCTCAGTTAAAAAAGGCTATTGAATTATTACAATAGACTTTATGGGCCTTTTGATTGTATAATATCAGTAAGAGATGAGAAATAATGTATAAAAAAAGAAGGACGCTGAAAATTCATTGTTATAAACACAATGGAAAAATACATAGAATTTGGGAAAATGCTGAAATTCTTGATGAAGGAAAAGATTATTTGGTTTGTGGCAATTTTAAAACTACAGTAATTGAACATGATGGAAGAAGTTATAAAACTAAAGAACCAGCAATTATATTTTTCTATAAAAACAATTGGTTTAATATTATTGCCCAGTTTAAAGAGTATGGTTTATTTTATTATTGTAATATTGCTTCCCCATATGTTATAGATGAAGAAACCATTAAATATATAGATTATGATTTAGATTTACGAGTATTTCCTGATGGTGGTTATAGAGTTCTAGATAAAAATGAATATAAATATCATAAAAAAATAATGAATTACTCAGATGACTTAGATATTATATTAAATAAGGAATTAGAAAAACTAATAAATATGAAAAATAATAATGAAGGTCCGTTTGATAAAAAAGTGATTGACAAATACTTTAAAGATTACATGAACGAAAAGTAAATTAATTAGTAATTAGTTTATTTTTTTTGCATATAAATATATAGATATATGCTGATTTTATCGTGAAAAGTGGCCAAATGGTGTAAAAAGTAAAAAAAATGCAAAAAAATGTAAAATTTTTGTTGACTTTTCATTTTTGATTTGATATATTATCAATGCACAACCAAAAGAAGTGCGAATGATCTTTGAAAACTAAGTAAAAAGTCAATTTTGAGTAGCTTAGGAAAAACAAACAATAATGTATATTAAAATATACTTTTTTATTGAGAGTTTGCTCCTGGCCCAGGATGAACGCTGGCGGCATGCCTAAGACATGCAAGTCGAACGGGATGGCCAAAAGAGATTAGTTGAAAATTTGCGTGCTTGCACAAGAATCGGATTCTTTTCAATTTGGATTTTCCATCCAGTGGCAACCGGGTGAGTAACACGTGGGTTACCTGCCTCCATGTTGGGGATAA
>JAEEGL014910707.1_pt1 | contig 21391 bp, 19 predicted proteins | sample 9134231 | NCBI WGS metagenome assembly JAEEGL01 (sample SAMN16246548, study PRJNA631951) | gut metagenome | biome: gut microbiome; feature: rumen; material: fiber-attached | host: Bos | place: Iran: Karaj | collected 2018-10
GAAAGGAAATGCTCCAGGATATCGCTATCCTTACAGGCGGAACAGTTATCACATCCGATCTCGGACTCGAGCTTAAGGACACAACTCTCGAGCAGCTCGGTACAGCTCACCAGGTTAAGGTTACTAAGGAGAACACTATCATCGTTGACGGTGCAGGCTCCAAGGACGATATCAAGGGAAGAGCTGATCAGATCAGAAAGGCTATCGAGGAGACAACATCCGACTTCGACAGAGAGAAGCTTCAGGAGAGACTTGCTAAGCTTGCAGGCGGCGTAGCTGTTATCAAGGTTGGTGCTGCTACAGAGACTGAGATGAAGGAGAAGAAGCTCCGTATCGAAGATGCTCTTAATGCTACGAAGGCTGCTGTAGAAGAGGGTATCGTTCCCGGAGGCGGAACAGCTTATATCAATGCTATTCCCGCTGTAAAGGCGTTGCTCGATTCAGCTGAAGGTGATGTTAAGACAGGTATCTCTATCGTAATGAGAGCTCTTGAGGAGCCCGTCCGCCAGATCGCTGCTAATGCAGGTCTCGACGGCAGCGTAATCGCTGAGAAGATCAAGAACTCCGAGAATGGCGTCGGCTTTGATGCTCTTAACAACAAGTATGTTGATATGTACGAGGCCGGTATCGTAGATCCTGCAAAGGTTACAAGATCCGCTCTGCAGAATGCAGCATCCGTATCTTCAACACTTCTTACAACAGAAGCACTCGTTATCGATATTCCTGAACCGGAACCTGCAGCACCTGCAGCTCCGATGTATTGATAAAGAACTGTAATATCGTATAATTAAGCGGTCATGTGAAAGCATGGCCGCTTTAATGATTTAAGGAGAATTATGGAAGATCTTTTTTATGAGAAGACCGTAATACGCGATCAAGGGAAGATGGGAAAGCTTTTCCCTGTGTTCTCTATCATCGCTCTGGTTATCTTTATGGTATTTCTGAATCTGATCCCGATACTGTTCGGATTCAACATCATTTACTTCACAGGAATGGTATCATTCGGTCTTTGTTACCTGGAATACAGGCTTATCAAGTCATTGAAAGTCGAGTACCAGATCGAGATAACCAATGATCAGATGGAAGTATCCAAGATCACTAACCATAAGAAGATCGAGCCGCTTGCTTCCTTCTCTCTCAAGGACTGTGAGTATATCGGCGCCATAACATCCGACAGATTCAATGAGGATCAGGACAAAGCTGACTTCTCCCTTAATTGTACGTCCAAGAGAGTCTTCGATATCAGTGAAGACAATTGGTATATATGCATTACTCAGGACAGATTAAGATATGACCTTATCTTTGAATTTGATCCTGAGATGTATCCCATGTTCAGAAGATATAATCCCAGAGGCACACAGGTAGCTAATGTCTGACTATTCTGAAGTCGAGTTCTATACTAAGAGTACTGACTGCGGTACCGACAGCTGTCTTGCCCCTTACGTTCTTATGGAGAACCTGCAGGAGACTGCTGATAAGGGTGCCGCTGATACCGGCTGGAGCCGTGACGCCATAGGGGAATACGGCTGCTGCTGGATCGTCCTCCGCTGCCGTATCCACATCAACAGACTACCTTCCTGGAGGGAGTCTTATACGGTTAGAACGTGGACTTGCGGCTCGCGTAAAGTGTTTTTCGACAGGGAGTACGAGGTTTACGATAAGGACCGCAATCTTATTGTGGGTGCTACTTCCGTATGGATACTGGCCGAAAAGGACACGCACAGGCCGGTGACACCCTCAAAGCTTGAGGGCCTTCCTCAAGGCGTAGTGCAGTCTGATAAGCTTACTTTAGGCGAAACGGCTCCTAAGCTTAAGATCCCTGATATCAGTACTTTCGATGAAGCCCCTCTTATCATCAAGTATGCCGATTATACGGAGCTTGACCATAATCATCATGTCAATAATACAAGGTATCTGGCATGGATCTATGATGCTCTGTACAAGGGCGGATATGATGTCCACAGCATCAATGACATCAATATTAACTATATTTCCGAGGTTAAAAGCGGGCAGAAAGTGGAGATCTTTGCTGTTCGTAACGAAGAAAGCGTTCTTGTATACGGATACAGGGAAGACGGTTCTGGTGTTTTTGCCGCAGAAATCATTTTGTAAATTAGAATATTTTTAATATAATACGTGTTGATGTGCAATTTTCAGGAGGCACTTTATGATTGAGATTAACAACCTGGTAAAGAGATATGGTGACATTAAGGCTGTCAACGGTATTTCTTTTACGGTTAATGACGGCGAGGTCTTAGGCTTCCTCGGACCTAACGGTGCCGGTAAGTCAACAACAATGAATATCATTACGGGTTATCTTTCATCCTCATCGGGTTCCGTTAAGGTTAACGGACACGATATCCTTGAAGAGCCCGAAGAGGCGAAGAAGTGTATCGGTTATCTTCCTGAGCAGCCGCCTCTCTATTTTGATATGACGGTACTTGAGTATCTTAACTTCATCTGTGATCTTAAGAAGGTCCCGAAGAAGGACAGAAAGGCTCAGCTCGCTTCTATCCTTTCCATGATAAAGCTTACTGACATGGCTGACCGTCTTATCGGAAACCTTTCCAAGGGTTACAAGCAGAGAGTTGGTATTGCCCAGGCTCTCGTAGGCAACCCCGATATCCTTATCCTTGACGAGCCTACTGTAGGTCTCGATCCTAATCAGATCCTCGAGATCAGAAAGCTTATCAGAAAGCTTGCTAATGATCACACAGTAATCTTAAGCTCACATATCCTTTCTGAGATCCAGGCTGTATGTGACAGAGTTGTTATCATCAACCAGGGTAAGGTAGCTGCTATTGATACGATCACTGATCTGTCCAGTAAGTTAAGCGGCTCAACTAAGCTGTCCTTGTCTTTCAAGGGACCTGTTAAAGAGGTAACCAACAAGATCAGATCAATCCCCGGTGTTACTAATGTTGTTTCTGTCGTCTCCAATGATGATGTAGCTATTCATCAGATTGAGATCACAGCAAACAGTGATGATAAGAGCGATGTACGTTCTTCTATATTCTATGCCATGAGCAAAGGCGGATGGCCCATGCTTGAGTTCAGATCAATGGATCCTTCACTCGAAGAGATATTCCTGTCGATCACATCTGCCTGATTACGGAGGTTGGAAGGTTAAATGTCAGCTGTTTATAAAAGAGAATTAGCTTCATATTTCAGATCACCGGTAGGATACATTGCCCTTGCTCTGTTCTCATTCCTGTCGGGATTTGTATTTATCAATCAGTACGGAGACGGTTCAGTCAACATCTCATCAGAGATAATGTCCCTTTGTTCTTTCTTCGTAGTTATAGTTCCTGTAATTACCATGGGACTGTTCTCAGAAGATAAGAAGAGAGGTACGGAAGTTCTTTTCTACACCAACCCTGTATCGATGTTTGAGGTTGTACTTGGTAAGTTCTTCGCCGCTATGACACTTATCGCGATCCTTTTCTCGAATGTATTCTTACACATGATCATTACTGCTGCTTCAGGCGGTGTGGTTAATATCGGATCATGGGGATCTGTCATCGTTTATTTCTGCCTCGCTATTCTGTTTACTTCAATCGGAATCCTGGCTTCCGCATTAACTGATACACAGATCATCTCAGCTATCATAAGCTTCGTTATCATTCTTGTTATCCAGCTTCTTCAGACGATCAGCACACTGGCATCTGCCGCTTTATCGTCTCTTTTGTCTTCTTCGATGTTCGCTCTTGAGCCCGAGAAGATCAATAATGCATGCAACAATCTTGCTGCTGCTATTACATGGTTAAGCCCTTTCACCAAGACACAGGATTTCAGATACGGTGTATTCTCTGTAGCACCTCTCGTGTTCTGTCTGTCTATGGCTCTTGTGTTCCTTTTCCTTACTTACAGGATCCTTGAGAAGAAGCGCTGGTCACAGAAATAAGCCGAGGTTAATAAGATGAGCAAAGAAAACAATAATTCCAAGAAGCCTGTGAATACGGCTGCAAAGAAAGTGAATGAGAATAAGGGGGACAACAAGGTTCAGACAGATGTAAGAGCCGGTAAGCTCAAGCTGTTCTCCATCAGTTCATTTGTTATTCTCCTTGTTATAGTTATCGCCGTTAACATAATCTTCGGTCTTAAGATCAACAATACAAGTATCGATGATTATCTAACTTACGATATGACGGCTACAGGCCAGAACTCAGTGTCTGAAGTAACTATCAATTATCTGCACTCACTTCCGGAGGGCACACATATCAGGATCGTCGGTCTTTGTGACAGACCTAAGAATCTGAGAGATACACCTTATGAGTATGTTGTACCGCTCCTTGATGATTACGTATCAGTATCCGAAGGAAAGGTAACAGTCGAGTATATCGATCCTACCAAGTATCCTTCCATCATCGCTGAGTTGGATCCTAACGGTGTTTATGACCTTGCTAATGCCACAGGATATGTTGTTTGCTGCAACGGCAACGTTGTACAGATCAGCCCCGTTGACTGCTTTACTTACGATAATGAGTATCTTCAGTACGGTTACTATCTGCCTACTTCAAACATCGTAGAGCAGAAGTTTACAAGTGCTATCGTTAATCTTACTCAGGGATATTCTTACACTGCTTACTTTGTAAGAGGTCTCGGAGAAGGTTCTCATGACCAGCTCAGCAACATGCTTGCATCTATGGGAATCGACAGCCAGGATATTATGGCAAGTGATTCTTTCGTTGTTCCTTCTGATTGTGATCTGCTTATCATAAGCGGAATTAATAGCGATATTACAGACAGCATGATCGAAGCTATCAAGAATTATCTGTCCGGCGGAGGAAAACTTATTGTTGCTGTTAACTATTACAACACTAACGTTACCGAGTCATTCACTAAGCTTAATATGCTTCTTGCAAACTACAACATAAATATTGGTAACTCTCTTGTAGTAGAGAATACGCCTGCTTATCAGATCAACAGTGATCCTTATAACACACTCCTTGATGTTGCATCTGCTTATGTTGACGTAGCAGGAGGAAGTACATCTCTTCGTAATTCATATGCAAGACCTGTAACTGATGCTGATACACCTTATACATACATCAGCATCACACCTATCATGTCTACATCTCCGAATGCGACTATCGGTATCTTTGATCAGACAACAGGCAACATCGTTCAGAGTGCACAGTCTGCAAAGATCAATATCGGTATGTATGCCACATTCACAGGAACACCTACACCTCCTGATGTATATGTATTCGGTACTTTGAACTTCACATCTGACGAGTACATCAGTGCATTCGGTTATAACGATGCCAACGTAGTATTCATCAGAAATACCATCAGAAACATGCTTGCAGCCGATGACAGTGTATTTGTAGAAGGCAAGGCATTATCTGATTATTCTATCGACACAACTAAGGTAAACGGTAATACGGTTACAATCCTTACATTCGTACTTGTTGCCATCATTCCGCTGGCTTTCGTTGTTGCCGGTGTCGTAGTCTATAACAAGAGAAAGAATCTGTAAAAATGAAATCTTTAAAGAGTCTGTTGATACCTTTTATCATTATGGTGGTGCTCGTTGCTATCGCCATCGTGGTAGTTGTGTCAAACAGTAAGGAATCATCTACGGAAGAGACAGGAGCTGTCTCTGAGAATGTAATAACTGTCAGCAATTCACTGATCTCTTCTATCGAAGTAGTAAGACAGGACGGTACGGGAATCGGATTCCAGGGATCCATTGATGAAGTTGGTAATACAGCCTGGTCACTTATGGATGCATATGCCGCTGATGTACCTTTGAATAACGATGCCATCTCATCATGGGCTTATATCCTGTCTAATTTCATGTCTAACGGTACTATCGGAGACAGTTCTGAACTTAACCTTGCTGAATACGGACTTGATAATCCTTCGTTTACGATAATTATCACGCAGTTTGACGGTACGGTTAACAGGATATTCATCGGTAACAAGACAGCTACCGGTTCTGACTGCTATTTCATGGTAGAAGGCAATCCCACAATCTATACAGTTGTATCTGCAAAGTATACATACTGCAGCTTCCAGCTCATTGATTTCCTTGAGTCAGTAACTCTCGGTATCGATTATGCTTCGCTTTCTACTCTTGAGTTCAAGCGTGCATCCGATAACTTGGATCTTCTCTGTTCTGTGTCGCTATATGAGACAGGTGATCCTATGTTCACGGCTATTGATCCGTTCAATATCGAGTGCAGCCCTTATTTCACGACATTCATCGATAATGTTGTACAACTTGAGATTACAACTTTTGTCGATATCCCTGATGATATGCTTGCTGACTACGGCCTTGATAACCCGGCATACGAGTTTACGTTCACATTCAATGACGGCCGAGTTGTAACTCTCAATCTTTCTACTGATATTGACGGTTACTACTACGGAACAAGTAATGTAGTTGACGGTTACTTTAAGATATCTGATCTTCAGATTACTAACCTTGATACACAGCTTATGATGATGCTCGGAAGCTATCTTGTATACTATCCGGCTACGGAGATGTCAAAGATCTCAGGAACATACGGTGATGAATCATTCGTTTATGAAATTTCAACTAATGGTTCCATCTCTGCTGATGATGCTACTGCTCAGCTTAATTCAAGAGATGCAAGAGTATTCACATCAGAGGGAAGATCGTATGCGGCTATCCTCTATGAATCATTGATCACAATCTCTGTATCAGATGTTGATATCGATGCCGATCCTGCATTTGAACCGGTTCTTGAGTTTGAGTATATTACGACTGACCATCAGACTCATACGTTGTCATTTGTTCCCAGGGACAATAACAGCTATTATGCTTTCCTTAACGGCGAGTATACATGTTTTGTTGTTCCTGCAAGTGAACTGTTCTATGACAGTGGAGAGAATACATACAATTACGGTGCATGGACTGCTTATGAGCTTGCCCGTGAGGCAATCGATAACTCTGTAGCAGGCATATATGATATCCCGGTGCCCGAGGACGCCGCCTGACGATGAGCAAAGAAGGCAAAACAAGCAGCATAGATTCTAAACTTAAGTTTGCCATAATAGGTTTTGTCGGTCTGCTTATAGTTGCGGTTATTCTCCTTGTTCTTGTATCAAAAAGTGAAGAGGAGAGCCGTGGTGCCGAGAGATTCATAAGACTGTCAGGTCAGACTGGATTTGCCTGCGAATATGCTGAAGCTCAGAAACTCTATGCATTCGGAGAAGGTGTTCTTAAGGTAACAAAGGAACGTGTTGCTTATCTGACTTTGTCGGGTAACGAAGTATTCAGTACCAATGTCTCTTATAACAATCCCCAGTGTTATATCCTGGGTGATAACTGTGTCGTCTTCGATAACGACGGTTATGGATTTGTTGTTATGGATACCGAACACGTTCTGTATGAGAAGCCTACGGAGAATAAGATCCAGTCCGCCATGCTTTCTGCATCCGGTCTTTGTGCTGTTATCACGGACAGTCCTGATGCTTACGGCGAGGTTATCTTATATAATTCAGAAGGCTCACAGATATCAAGATGGTCATCTTATAATTCCGGATATCCTATCTGTGCTGCTTTCTCTGAAGATGAGAGTTACTTTGCATTATCAACTCTTAACACTACAGGTGCTGTATATAAGCCATATGTAAGAGTATTCAGTCTTAACTATGACAACGATTCGATAAGCGCTTCAGACTATGCGGTTTACTCGGTAGATGATACTACGATCCTTTCCTATACAGCTTATATCGGATCTACACTGTATGCTTTCTGCTCAGACAGGATCTATACGGTTACTAATGATCTGCTGGTGCCTCTTAACGACAGCTTCGGTACTATCAATTATGTAAGGATCGTAGACGATGTTATCTTCGTCGTATATTCAGACGGTGTTAACCAGCTTAATAAGCTTAAGATCATGAATGCGACAGGAGAGACCATTTACGATTCCGAAGTTGGTTCAGACGTTAATGCCATCGCTTCCAACGAAGATGTATATGCGCTCTCGATCGATGACAGAATTCTGGTATTTGATTCAACAGGAAACGTGATTTCCGATATCTCGGTGGATGAGGATATAATTAGGATAGGGTTTACGGATAATAACCGTCTTGTAGTCGTTTCCACCGGCGGCGTTCATACGGTTGATTACTGATTTTGAGGATTTATGGAAACAGAAGTTAAACTTGCTTTCAAGAGCAAAGAAGAATTGATGGGCATCATTAAGGCTGATTGGTTCGCTGATTACTGTCTTGATGTTGGCGATAAGGAGCCCGTTAGACTAACTAATAACTACTACGACACCAAGGACAGAGTACTCTTCAAGAAAGGAACTTCCATAAGAGTAAGACTGTATGAGAATTCTGAAGGCAGCCGTTATGAGCATACCGTAAAGTACGGCGGTTCCGTCGTTAACGGTCTTCATCAAAGATATGAATGGAATGTTGATTCAGATTCTTCCGAGTTTGATGTAGATGAGTTCAGACGCAAGGCACACCTCGTCGATGATGATCCTGAAGAGATCTTAAATGAAGCTCTCGGTGACATTAAGAGTGAGGATCTTGTATGTCTTTGCTCCACTTATTGCGAGAGAACAACTTACACATTCGGCTTTGGCGACTCCATGATGGAAGCCTGCTTCGATACAGGAACGATCAACGCTGGCGGCAAGCACGAGGATATATGCGAACTTGAGCTCGAGCTCGAATCAGGTGATGTAGTCGATCTTAAGGAGATGGCACAGTTTATCGTTGATAATGCAGGTGCAACTCCTTACGATGCCAGCAAGTATGCGAGAGCATTAAGACTTCTCGATGCTTCTGATGAGCAGTAATCCTAACAATTATGATGTGATCATTATTGGCGGCGGTGCATCCGGACTTATGTGCGCCGCCGTTCTTAATATGGAAGAACCTGCTCTTAAGGTTCTTGTTATAGAGAAGAACAGCAAGCCCGGTCGTAAACTCCTTGCCACAGGAAACGGTCGCTGCAACTTCACTAATACGGCACTATCTTCTGAATGCTACAACACGGATGATGTAAATAAGCTTCAGAAGATACTGGATGTTTATACTGCGGATGAGATAATTAAGCTTTTCGAGAAGGAGCTTGGTGTGATACCGGCCTTCAAAGGCGACTTAGCTTACCCCATAACGTACCAGAGCAAGACTGTAAACGAGGCTCTTGTAAGGGCTGCTTCCGGCTCAGACTTCATCTACGATACCGAGGTTACTTCCGTGGTGAAGGACGGCGTTAACTATAAGATTAACGGCATGTATACGGCTTATAACGTCGTCTTCGCATGTGGCGGCGTGTCTTTCCCGGATTCCGGCAGCAACGGCTCCTTGTATCCCGTGATCCGTTCCTTCGCAGGCAACGACAGCTTCGAGAAGCTGCTGCCTTCGCTCGTGCCGCTTAAGACTGCAGACAAAGACTTAAAGAAACTGTCGGGACTTCGCCAGGAGTGCACGGTAACTTTGGACGGACATGTCGAAAAGGGCGAGCTTCTCTTCACAGACTACGGAGTCTCCGGCATATGCATAATGCAGCTGTCAGGCTTCTACAACAGAGCCGTGTCTTCCGGAAAGAAGATCGAAGCCTTGTATATAGATCTTATTCCTTCAATGGATATGGAAACGAAGAAGAATACCGTTGCTTCGCTGCTGTCGAAGTTCTCGGGTAATAATCCTGCAGATGCTTTGTCAGGACTTCTTAAGCGACCGATTTCTGAATGCGTTGTGGCACGATCTGACGGAACGGCAGAGAGTATTGCTTCCATAATGGGGAAGTTTAGGATCTCTCTTGCAGGCAGCCTCGGATTCGATAATGCCCAGGTTACATCGGGCGGTGTTAAGTTGTCCTGTCTTACTGACAGCCTCGAGATCATTAGTTCTCAAGGATTGTACGTATGCGGAGAAGCGGTTAATGTAGACGGTATATGCGGTGGCTATAATCTTCATTGGGCATGGAGTTCCGCGCTTACTGTCGCAAGAAACATCGCTGAAACTTTAGAGGTGCTCTGAAGTGATCAAGGAACTGTCATATAGACCTGAACAGATCGGCAATGCCGATGATATCAAGGCCGTTCTGTCACAAAGTTCAGGTATAAGGAAAGATAAGCTTAGGATCATCAAGTCTTATATCGATGCAAGAAAGAAGCCTGATGTTAAGATCTGCTACAGAGTTACGGATGAACCCGCTGAAGATCCATCGATTCCTGTATTGATCCATAAAGATAAGAAGTTCAATTGTTCTTCAAGGCCCATTATAATCGGCTTCGGTCCTGCCGGCATGTTCGCAGGACTGATACTTGCCAGATACGGATTAAAGCCGATCATCATCGAGAAGGGTAAAGATGTATCCTCAAGGACTCAAGACGTTAACAGATATAAGAAGGACGCAGTTATCGATTCTTCCTCCAATATCCAGTTCGGTGAGGGAGGAGCCGGAACTTTCTCTGACGGTAAGCTTAATACAGGTGTATCATCTGAATATAAGGGCTTTATCAACGAAGTCTTCATCAGGCACGGCGCACCTGAAGATATCGCTTATGATTCACATCCTCATGTAGGAACAGATAATCTTGTTAATGTAGTTAAGGGTATTAGAGAAGAGATAATCAGCCTTGGCGGTGAGGTTCATTTCGAAGAGGAGCTTATCGAGATCGATTATCATGAGCAATACCGTCCAGCTAAGGTACAGGGCATATTCACGAATAAGGGACATTACAGTACCGACAAGCTTATCCTTGCCATTGGCAACAGCAGCAGAAAGCTTATGAGAGAACACAAATTACCCGGTATTACGAGTAAGCCGTTCTCCATAGGTGTCAGAGTCGAGCACTTAAGACACGATATCGATATGGCGATGTACGGCTTCGACACGGCAGATTATAAGAATATCTTCGCGGCGAACTATAAGCTTGCGGTAGATACTTCCAACGACAGGAAACTCTACACATTCTGTATGTGCCCCGGCGGTGAAGTCGTTCCTTCAGCATCATTCGAGAATTCTATATGCACCAATGGAATGAGTTACAGAAGCCGTGATGGTGTTAATTCCAATGCAGCTTTGCTAATTCCTTTTGATCCCAAGAGCATCGATGATGATCCTCTGACAGGAATGATCTATCAGGATATGCTCGAGAAGAAGGCTTATGAGCTCGCAGGCTCTACAGGAATGGCTCCTTATATGACTTATGGAGATCTTAGAAAGGGCACAAGCGGTACAAAAGCATCTGTTGTAATGCCTACATACAGTCCGGGTGCCATTCCTTGTGACTTCAGAGAGTTGCTGCCTGACTACATGATCGACACGCTCATCGAAGGAATAGCTCTAATGGGCAGGAAGATCAAGGGCTTTGATTCGGATTCTGCTGTATTAACGGCTGTAGAGACCAGATCTTCATGTCCTGTAAGAATACCGCGTGACAAGGATTCATTCGAGCACATTACGGTTAAGGGTCTTTATCCGGCAGGAGAGGGTGCAGGCTATGCAGGAGGCATAATGTCTTCGGCTATTGACGGCATAAAATGTGCTAATCGGTTAGCGGAAAGTATGTTACTATAAATCAGAACTTTTATTAGGGAGTTTTACTATGGAATCTGATAAGAATACAGCCGTAATTTCGGTAATCGGTAAAGACCGTGTAGGCATCATCGCAGGCGTTTCGGCTTTGCTTTCCGAGAACAACATCAACATCAATGATATCTCACAGACGATCCTTGATGACATCTTTACGATGATCATGCTTGTAGACCTCAAGGATAACGATATCGAGAATTCTGACATCGCTGACAAGCTCAATGCATTGGGCGATGAACTCGGTGTAGTAATTACGATCCAGCACACAGATCTCTTCAACAGGATGCACAGGATATGATCACAGATTTTGAAATTCTAGAGACAATGAAGATGTTCAATGAGCAGCACTTGGACATCAGAACAATTACAATGGGTATCTCACTCATGGACTGTGCTGCTTCTTCTGTAGACGAATGCTGTCAGAAGATCTATGACAAGATCGTACGTTATGCTCACGATCTCGTTGCAACAGGCGAGGCTATCAGCAAGAAGTACGGTGTACCGATCATCAACAAGAGAATCTCCGTTACACCTATAGCTATCGTAGCTGCAGCTTGTAATACATCTGATTACACGCCTTTCGCCAGGACTTTGGATAAGGCTGCCAAGGAGTGCGGCGTTAACTTCGTAGGAGGCTTCTCCGCTCTCGTACAGAAGGGTTATACCAATTCCGACATGAAGCTCATCAACTCGATCCCCGAGGCACTGGCTACAACGGATTTTGTATGTTCTTCCATCAACCTTGCTTCTACCAGAACCGGTATCAACATGGATGCCGTTGCAGATATGGGCCGAATCATCAAGAAGACAGCCGAGCTTACGGCTGACCGCGATGCTCTCGGCTGTGCGAAGCTTGTTGTTTTCGCTAATGCTCCTGAAGATAACCCCTTCATGGCAGGTGCCTTCTTAGGCCCCGGTGAGCCTGAGTGCGTTATCAACGTAGGTATCTCAGGTCCCGGTGTTGTTAAGCACGCACTTGAGTCCGTAAGAGGCGCTGATCTCGGTACAGTAGCGGAGACCATTAAGAAGGCTGCTTTCAAGATCACAAGAGTAGGTGAGCTCGTTGCGCGTGAAGCTTCTGAGAGACTTCATGTACCGTTCGGCATCATCGATCTGTCCCTGGCTCCCACGCCTGCCGTAGGAGACTCTGTAGCAAGACTTCTCGAGGAATTTGGCCTTGAAGAGTGCGGCACATGGGGTACAACAGCAGCACTTGCAATGCTTAACGACGCTGTAAAGAAGGGCGGCATCATGGCATCTTCTTACGTAGGCGGCCTTTCAGGTGCGTTCATACCCGTCTCTGAGGACGAGGGCATGATAGCTGCAGCAGCAAGCGGCGGCCTGCGTCTCGAAAAGCTCGAGGCCATGACCTGCGTATGCTCCGTAGGACTCGACATGATCGCTATCCCCGGAGATACGACTGCTGAGACTATCTCAGGCATTATCGCTGATGAGATGGCTCTCGGTACATTCAATAACAAGACAACTGCCGTAAGACTTATTCCTGTACCCGGCAAGGGTGTCGGTGATACTGTCGAATTCGGCGGACTTCTCGGATATGCTCCCATCATGGATGTCAACAAGGCTTCATGTGCGGACTTCATTAACAGAGGAGGAAGGATTCCCGCTCCGATCCACAGCATGAGAAACTGATATGGATTATCGAAGCAAGACAGTCCTTCTGTCCATTCCTTCCATAATCGGAAGTATTCTATTTGCTTTAATTACCGGAATAGCGGCTGTCTGGAGCGGGTCCTTGTGGCTTGGCACCATGACAGTCTTCTATTCCGTTACTATTATCATGAAGATCTCGGTATTATCCCGCGGAAGCATGTCGATAGTATCGAGGAAGCCCGGGTATTCAAGTGCTAATAATTATCGGGTATTCAGTATCAGACTGCTCATATTCGATCTTGTGTTCGGTGCGGCACTCGTATTCTTCCATTTGAACTATTTTATAAAGGATTATCCGGGGTATACGCTCTATGTTACAGCCATATATGTCTTGATCAGACTGGGGTTTTCCATCAAGAATATGGTTCAGGCGAAGATCAGTCAGTCGTTTACAACAATATCTTTAAGAAAGATAGATGCAGTAAAATCAGTAGTTTCGCTGCTTATTCTTATAAATGCAGTGCTCGGCAGGTTAGGGCATCCATATTCAGATTTAACAAGAAATTTAAATTCTGCGGCGGGAGCGGGCGCTTTTTTGATTATACTGATAATGAGCCTTAGCGGGCTCGCAGAATCGAAGAAAGCGAGGCCTACGTGATGACGACTGATTTTAAACTGCCGCATAAGCCTGATAAGGATGAGCTTAAAGAGCGCCTTCGTGTCAGAAGAGACGAATTATTCGTCAAGCAGATGATCATTAAAGATAAGAAGCTTCCCGTGCTTATCGTTATCGAGGGATGGGGAACAGCCGGTAAAGGTACGCTTATATCCAATATCATTAAGAATATCGATCCGAGATTCTTCAAGGTATTTAATATCGACAGGAGAACGCCCGAACAGAAGCGTTATCCGTTCGTTAAGAGATATTATGACCTGATCCCTGAGCAGGGACAGATCAGCATCTGGGACGGCGCCTGGATGAGCGAGCTTACGGCTTATAAGGCTGAAGGAAAGGACGAGGAGTGCGCTGCACGCCTTAAGAGCATCAAATGCTTTGAAAGACAGCTTGTTGAAGACGGATATCTTGTAATTAAGCTGTTCGTGCATATCTCCAAGAAAGAACAGAAGAAGAGGATCAAGGATCTTCTTGCAGATAAGAACACAAGATGGCGTATCAGTGATAATGACCTTAACCAGAATAAGCATTATGACGAGCGTCTGAGTGACTTCGGAGAGTTTATCAAGGAAACGAACTCAACTTACGCGCCTTGGCATGTGATCGACGGTTCTACTGAGAACTGGGCCGCGCTGCAGGCTTTGGACATAATTAATGAAGCCCTTGATACTGCTTTCTCTAATTCGAGTATCAGTTTCCCGGTACTTCAGAATACATTTGATCTGCAGAAGACAACTAAGCTCTCATCCATCAGTCTTAACGATAAGACAATAAGCGATGAAGAATACGAGAAGAAGCTCGATGCACTTCAAAACAGACTTCACGAGCTCCATTATGAACTATACAGAAAGAAGATACCTGTGATCATCGCTTATGAAGGCTGGGATGCAGCAGGTAAGGGCGGAATCATTAAGCGAATAGCGGCTGCTCTTGATCCGAGAGGATATGAAGTACATCCTATCGCCAGCCCCGAACCCCATGAGAAGGCAAGACACTTCCTGTGGAGATTCTGGACTAGACTTCCTAAGGACGGACATATCGCCATATTCGACCGTACATGGTATGGCCGTGTAATGGTTGAGCGTATCGAAGGATTCTGTTCTGACAATGACTGGAAGAGAGCCTATAACGAGATCAATGAATTCGAGAAAGAACTAACCGATTGGGGTGCCATAGTGATCAAGTTCTGGGTTCAGATCGATAAGGATACACAGCTTGCAAGGTTTAATGAGCGTCAGAACACTCCCGAGAAACAGTGGAAGATCACTGATGAAGACTGGCGTAACCGTGAGAAATGGGATCTTTACGAGACTGCCATTGATGAGATGATCAAGAAGACATCGACAACATTTGCCCCTTGGCATGTTCTCGAGTCTAATGACAAAAAATATGCAAGAATCAAAGCTCTCGAGATCGTTGTCGAGAGTATAGAAAGGAAACTTAAGTAAATGTGGTTTGAAGAATCAGTATTTTATCAGATCTATCCGTTGGGATTCTGCGGAGCTCCGTTCGAGAATGACGGAGTGCCCGAGTCCAGAATACTCAAGGTATTGGATTGGATACCTCACATCAAGAAGTTAGGCTGTAATGCTATCTACTTCTCACCGGTATTTGAGTCCGATACTCACGGTTATAACACAAGAGATTACGGTCTGATAGATACACGCCTCGGAACTAACGAGGATTTTAAGAAAGTAGTGGATGCTCTTCATAAGGAAGACATAAAGGTTGTACTCGACGGAGTATTCAATCACGTAGGCAGAGGCTTCTGGGCTTTCCGCGATGTACAGGAGAAGAAGTGGGATTCACCTTATAAGGACTGGTTCCATCTCTCATTCGACGGTAATTCCAACTATAACGACGGTTTCTGGTACGAAGGCTGGGAGGGAAACTACGACCTCGTTAAGCTGAACCTCAGAAATCCCGCTGTTATCGAACACATCCTCGATAAGGTTAACTTCTGGATCGATTACTTTGATATCGACGGTTTAAGGCTCGATGTAGCTTACTGCCTCGATCATGAGTTCTTAAGAAGACTACGTGAATTCACAGATGGGAAGAAGGCTGAATTCTTCCTTCTGGGAGAGGTTCTCCACGGTGAATACGGCAGAATGCTTAATGATATGCATCTGCATTCTCTTACTAATTATCAGTGCTATAAGGGAATCCATTCATCATTCAACTCCGGCAACATGTTCGAGATCATTCACTCTCTGTTAAGACTCTTCGGTCCTGAGGACTGGACAGTAGCAAGAGGTTCACATCTTTTGTCATTTGCAGATAACCATGATGTTACCCGTATTGCATCCATCATCAATGATCCCGAACTTCTGCCTTGCGTTTACACCATGGTATTCGGCATGCCCGGTATCCCTTGTATATATTACGGCTCTGAGTGGGGAGCACAGGCTCGAAAAGAAGAAGGCGATCCCGCGCTTCGTGCCTGCTTTGAAAAGCCTGTATGGAATGATCTTGCAGAGTATATCAGCCGTCTTGCGGCTGCTAAGACTTCTACGAAAGCTCTTAACTACGGCGGCATGAAGTCCATCGTCCTTACAAACAAGCAGTGTATCTTCGAGAGAAACTGCGGTGATCAGAGAGTTCTTGTAGCCATCAACATGGATTCCAATCCGTATACGGCACACTTCGACGCAGGCTGCGGTCAGGCTCAGGAGCTTATCTCAGGCACGATCCACGACTTCGGCGGTGGATCAACACTGCCTCCGAAGTCCTCACAGATCTGGCTGATGGAAAGATAATCTGATATCTATAAATGTAGAAACTCCGTAGAATTATTCTTTCGAATGAACCTTACGAAGTTTATTAATGTCCTATTCGTTTTCTGATGAATCTGTAAACGAAGAGATCAACGACACTGAAGAAGATAATACTCAAAGCGAGTGAAGAATCATCAATATTGTTCGTTTATCATACGGAATTAGTTCAGATAGAAGAGATCGTCTCAAAAGTGATGTAAGTTCACTTGAGAGGCGATTTCTTTTTTGTTATATCGAAGTTTCTTGCTGATCTTGAGAATATCAGTAACAGAATAAGAATTTCGAAGGTATAACTGTTAAAAATTATTTCGAGAAAATGAACCTTTGGGATTTTCACTTCGTCCTATAGGTATAACAACTTTAAAGGAGGCTTCTTATGAGCACCATATATGAAAACAAATATAAGGAAACAGTAGGTAAGATTCTTGATCTGGTGAAGGATAAAGCTATGGAAATTGCAGTTCTGGCAAAGGATAAAGCTTTTGAATACGGAGAGAGAATTAAAGAGGATATTGTATATTTCAAAGATAATAATTATATCCCGGAAAAGATCGAAGCTGCAAAGAGGAATGCTTCCGAGAATCTGAAGTCGAAGAGTAAGAATGCAACGAAGAATTTCAAAGGCCGCATTCAGGCAGCAACTGCAAATGCCGGTGAACTTAAAGATAAGAATAAACTGATTAAAAAGCTTATGACCTCGTTGTCGGGAATGATAATCGTTTTAAGTGTATTACTGATTATTTTGTGCTTTACACCGTCATTTTATATGACGCTTTTGACAGCAAGAAGCTACGATGTGTACTATGGCGATGATTATTCTGATGTCAATTATTATAATCAGTATTATACATATAACACGGTAGACGAAATGGATCACGGTATATCTGTTTTTCAAGGAGCATTTGGTTATTCTCCTAAAAATGCATTTAATATAGATGTCGAAGTTGTTGAGCCAAACACTTCTTATCTTTTGCTTTTCGCTATACCTCTTGCCATTATGATCTTTTGGATGGTGTTTGCAGGAAGCGGAAGAGTTTGGGTTTATTTAACTATGATCCTCGGTGTTGTTGCTGATTTTATTGCTTGGGGAAGATTCAAAGAGAGTATGTCCTCGACAGCTGATGAATGGTTAGGCGGATTTAAAATCGGAATCGGATATGATTATTCGCTCGTCCTGTTGTGTGTGTTGGGCTTTGTAATTGCAATTTATGCGTTATTAAAGATTGCCGAGCAAAAAAGGAATAAAAAAGTAGCAGCTGTAAGTGCATGATAAGTCTTTAGGGAGGTGATTATGTTGGAGAACAACAAGGAAAGGACCCCCGAAAAGGAAAGAAAGCTTCCGTTTTTAACCAGGTTTTTCCGTGCAATTGCAAAGGATCTGGTAATTCGCGGAAGGAAAGTACCGAAGATGTAATGAACGGAAATCATATTAGCGGGAACAATGAACTATAGTAAAGTAATATTGACTTATTAATTAGTTAAAGATTTAGTCTGGATTGAGGTTTTATATGAACAAGGAAGATAACAGTATATTTGAAGAGTATGAGAGACTTATAAAGGCTTTTCGAGACGGGGATGAGAATGCTTTCAGCGAGATCTACGAGAAATCGAAAAGGATGGTCTATACATCCTGCTACGGAATTCTTAATAATGAAGAGGATGCCGCAGACGCTATGCAGGAGACATATATCACAGCTATTAATAAGCTTGATACATTGGATGACGACAGGTCGTTCGTATCTTGGATAAAACAAATTGCGGCTCGCAAATCCATAGATATGAGCAAGAAGAGGAAGGGCAATATCTCTTATGATGATGCAATCGAATCAGATTCATCACTGGAAGGTGATGATAATCTTGAAGAACTTCCTGATTACTACATAAATGAGAAAGTCAGGCGTAAAGTATTAGAGAGAATCTTAAGAGAAGAGTTATCTGATGTGCAGTATCAAACGATACACATGTACTATTACGATGAGCTTTCTGTAGAAAAAATCGCTGAACTTATGGATTGCCCCGAGGGTACAGTAAAGACAAGACTGAAGGCCTCCAGGATTAAGATAAAGGAAGGCATCAAGAAATACGAGAAAGACAACAAGGATGCATTTGCCGGTGCTGCAGCTGTTCCGTTCCTTACAAGGTTCTTCAATGTGCAGTCTGATAATCTTAAGATCCCGGTAATCCCAGTTCCGTCCAATGGTAAAATTGAAGCCACGAAGCATGTTACTTCAACAGCATCGAAAGGTGCTGTAAAGGATGCAGTAAATGAAACTGCAGGAAAGACGGCGGGACAGGGATTTTTATCGACAACAGCAGGTAAGGCAGTGACCGGACTTCTTGCAGTTGCGGTTGTTATAGCAGGTGCTATTGGTATATCAAAGATTATGAGCAAGGAGACAACTAACGCTGTAATCGAGACAACTGTCGCTCCCACGAATACACCATCCCCGACGCCGACACCGACGACAATTAATGTATTTGATTATATGGATGTCGTATTCACAGGTATGAATAGAGAAGGCATGGCAGAGGTTTACATAGACAGCGATTTGCCGATAGATCATCTATACTACAATACTCAGACTCTTTCCGGCGGTATTGGCAGAGATGGTGAAGTGGATGTTGTTGATATTGAAGATCCATTGATAGTTTTCGGCGGAAATCTAAGTAATGATAACGAGGTGACTATAACGATTACCGGAGAATATGACGGTTTACTCATTGAACCTGAATCAATGACATATACGGTTGAAGGTTTGTCAAGATATGCAGCTGTTAATAATTCCTCCGACGTCACTCAATATCCTATGACTAAAGGCTTGCATTATTGGGGATTCTATACGCCTGTTGTTGATATTGACGGTTTGGATACGGATGCAATAAATGCTGATATCGAATCGCATATCGCTTTGGATTACCAAGGACATGCATTCAGATGTTATTACTACAGTATTGAAGACGATTCTCTTTCTATCCTTATGTGCTATACAGGACCTTATTATGAGATTGGTACCATTGATTTCGAGACAGGAGAGATTACATGGGAATCCGATGCGGCTTTTCCTGAATGGGCTCCTTTTGTAGATGTCTACGATAAGTATCCCTCAAGCGTTCCTTATATCCGCATTGCTGATAAGGACAATGATGATATTTATGTTGAAATCTGGGATCATCGGGATGTAGGCGACAGTTATGCTTACATTATGGACTATTCGTACAATATCGGAGAAGAAAACGTTGAAGTATACCTGCATTATACCCGTTATACCGATGATACTTATACTGAAACTGAGGACCATTATGATATAGCCACAGTCGATATAAGCACCGGTGCAGTAACTTGGGAAAACGATGTGGAACAGGCTCCTGACTGGGCTTGATGATTATTATCAAGTCCCTTGCTTATAATGAAGGCGTTGAGACGTTTGTGAACAGCCTGTATAAAGTATAATTATTAGGTTGTAAGTGTATATTCATTAAGAAAGGTACTGTTATCTATGATTATTAATGTTAGTGAATCAGAGTCAAAGATCTATGATTCAAAAGAAAAGGTGTTAGATGAATTACAAACTATAGATAATAATATCCAATTGTTAAACGAAGAATATGAACGACTTAGTAATGTGAAAACTTCTTTGGATGTCTTAGAAAAGAGAGTGTACTATTCTTTATATATTATTGGTTTCTTACTATTTCTATTCTTAATAATTTCTGGAGTCACCAAATATAGAATCTTTATTGTTCTCTGTATTATATTGGTCATATCTCTTGTGATAATGGTTGTTCTTGGCTTCTATCAAGGAATAAAAAAGATTCTGACAGATAAACGAATCATTAAAACCGATAATAAGCTTTCAATTGAGTTGGACAGAAGGAATACAATCCGAGAATTATTAAAAGAATATGTTATTAGCGAGCTTTGCGCACAATTTGGTATCACTCAACATCAATTAGAGTATGATTTAAAAGATATCATGACACAGCATCCGGATTATGAAGTTGATTGGTGGGCTATAAAAGATAAAAAAGATATTGTCTGTAATGAATTATCACGTAAATATAAACTTGCTCAAAATGAAATGGCAAAATCTGATCTTGAGGTAGAGAATTTGACTTTACTTAACGAAAGCATTGCAATTGATAACGAGCAAAAGAAGTTCTGGAGATGTAATTTCTGTGGAAATGTGAATAGAGCAGATGATATGTCCTGTATCAATTGTGGCGGTATAAGACCAATAAAAGAATAAGGACGCTAAAGGGAAACTGTTTCCTGCAGTTTCCCTTTAGCTTTAATTACCTTTAAGATGTCTAATTACTGATTATCCGCAAGATACTTTTTTACTGTTTCAGGTGCGGGACCGCCGGTGAGAGTACGCTTGTTTACGCATGTCTCAAGCGAGATCGCATCATATACATCGTCCTCGATAAGATCCGAGAACTGCTTGAACTGGTCGAGCGTCAGCTTTTCGAGCGTGGTGTTGTTCTCGATGCAGTAGTGTACGAGCTTTCCTGAGATAGCATGTGTCTCACGGAAGGGGATTCCTTTTCGAACAAGGTAGTCTGCGAGGTCTGTGGCATTAGTGAAGCCGCCAAGTGCAGCTGCCTCCATGTTGTCCTTACGGATCGTCATGGTCTTCATCATGCCCGTGAAAGGAGGGAGCACACCCTTGATGGTATCAACTACATCGAACAGAGATTCCTGTACTTCCTGCATGTCCTTGTTGTAGGTGAGGGGAAGGCCCTTCATGATTACGAGAAGTGAGATAAGATCGCCGTAAACGC
>JAEEGL012415490.1_pt1 | contig 21390 bp, 18 predicted proteins | sample 9134231 | NCBI WGS metagenome assembly JAEEGL01 (sample SAMN16246548, study PRJNA631951) | gut metagenome | biome: gut microbiome; feature: rumen; material: fiber-attached | host: Bos | place: Iran: Karaj | collected 2018-10
GTAATAGAATATTTTTTTTATATAGTGTTTATTTATGCCTAAGGAAGATAATAAACCTATTTCATGAATTCTTTCAAAGATAGATATATAAGTTATAAGAGAAATCATCAGAATAGATACAGATAAAGATATACAAGAAAATATTAATAATACTAGTGAAATAATACGAATGATATCTTTAGAAATATTCTTTATAGAGGAAGCATAATCAGAATAACTAATACTAATTAGATTCTTTTTAATAATATTTTTAGATTTATAATCTTTAGGAAATATTGATATTATTTTAGGTAACATATCTTTGAAAATATTATTTTTATAAATAATTAATGATGTTCCATATAAAGGACTGTCTTCCTTAAACTTAGCTATACCAGTTATAGTAAAAGTATTGTTATCTAAATTATAAGTAGTGTTTATTATATTATTTAGATTAGATTCATTAGGTATATTTAAGTAATAGAATTCCTCTTTGGATATTTCATTAGAATCTCCTAGAACGAGTAATACTTCATTATCATATTTAGGATATGTACCAGTTAATAAATCTAATTCCTTTTTATAATAATCATTAGAAAAAGAATTATAAGTGGCTATATTTGTAGCATAAGTATATTGTATATAATTAGTGTATTTCGATAAATTATTTATTTTATTTAATAATTCTTTGGTAATATTATTAGTTTTAGTTTCAAATAAATATATTTTATCTTGGGAGTAACTTTCTTTTTTAGTAATATTACTTATTTGATTTTCTATTGAAGTACTAGTTTCCGATATAATCAAAGGATAATTACTTAAATAATTCTTTTCATAATTATCCATAGATTTATTAAAACCATTAGTAATACTTAAAATTAAAAATAATGATATTAAACCTATTAATGAAGATATAATACTAAAAAAATACCTTTTCTTTTTATTTTTAAAATTATTAATAGCGATAGATAAAATACTTTGATTAGATATAGTATTACTAGGTATATCATAAGTATTAAATTCTTCGTTTATGTTATATGAGTTAGAGTCACTAATAATATGACCATCTTTTAAACGAATAATACGATCAGAATAGGTTCGAGCTAGATTTTCATCATGAGTTACTATTATTACTAAATGATCTTTGGAGTATTCTTTTAAATAATCCATGATTAATTTAGAATTATAAGAATCTAAAGCTCCGGTTGGTTCATCACCAAGTAAAACTTTAGGATTATTTAAAAGGGCTCTAGCTATAGCTACCCGTTCTTGTTCTCCGCCAGATAAAGTATTAACTTTTTGTTTCTTTAGATGACTTATGTTTAATTTATCTAGAATAATACTTATATCACTTTTAGGTCTTCCGATGAGAATATTATCTTCGACAGATAAATATGGAATTAAATTGTATTGTTGAAAAATAAAACCTATTTCATGACGATGATAATTGTTCATATCTTGTTCAGATAAACGATTGATATCTAAGAAGTTATAGTATATAACTCCTTCGGTTGGTTTATCTAGACCTCCGATAAGATTTAATAATGTCGATTTCCCAGAACCTGATTCACCTAGAATACTTACCAATCCATATGGAGCAAACTTAAGACTAATATTATCTAAAACTACTTCTTTATTGTATTGCTTTTTTATGTTTCTTATTTCAAGCATATTAACCTCCCTACTATTTATGTACGCAGTAAAGGTCAATTTTCCTTTAAAAAAATAGAGTATTTCTACTCTATTTATTAAATTCAGCTTTAATTAGTTTATTTCCTTTAACATAATATGGTTTTTCTGCTAGTTCAAGGATAGGATTATCACTTTTAGAATCGGAATACGCTTCCATAACTTGATAATCAGAAATCTTTTCATTTAATCTTCTTACTTTTTCAACATCATGGCAATTAATACCATCAAACTTACCAGTTTTCTTATCAATTAAGGAACCAATAAGCATTTTAACTTTTAATTCAGCACAAATATCTTTAAGTAAGAATTCTGGTGAAGCAGAAATAATTATATCTTGAGAATGATCTTTAGCTAGATAAAAAGGTTTAATATTCTTTTTATGAGTATCCCAAAAATCTTTGATATAAGCATCAACATCAGGAACAAACTTTAAGTAAGAGAATATTACTTCCTTCATTTCCGTTTTAGTTATTTTTTTAGTTTTATATTTAATAACACTACCTAACATTTTAGGAAAGATTGTTATTATTTTTTTATGTTTTTTTAAACAATAAAAGAAGAAATCTACGGATGAATCACCATCATATATAGTTTCATCAAAATCGTATAAATTAATTTTTTCCATTCTTTTTCTTCCCCTTATTGTCCTTGATTACTGGTATTTCACCGGTTTCAGTTATAGCACTATGATCAAATAATATATCTGTTTTCCATATTAGAATACCTGCGATTAATAATAAAACAATATATAGAACCATACTTAGTTTTTTATCACCTAAAGTATAGAAAATAGATACAGCAGCAAATAAGATATTTACTAAATACATTAATAGTACTGTTTTTCTTACTGATTTAGTTCTTTTTAATAATTGGTGATGTAAGTGTTCGTGATCAGCATGACCAATAGACTCCCCTTTGATTAAACGTCGTGACATAGCTAATAATGTATCTAAGATAGGTACAAATAATACTAAGATAGGAATAATTAATGATGTAATAGTAGCAGTTTTAAATCCTAATAGAGCAACCGCAGATATTACATATCCTAAGAACATAGCACCTGTATCTCCCATATAAATACTAGCAGGATTAAAATTAAATACTAAAAATCCTAAACAAGCTCCGATCATTATTAAACAAATAATAACATCTAGACCACCTAGTTTATTCATAATATAACCAACTATAGCTATGGTTATAAAATATATAGTACTGGTTCCTGTGGCTAAACCATCTAGACCATCAGCAAAATTTATTGCATTAATAATACCTACGATAAATAATATAGATAATATTGGTGATAAAATACCAAAAGTAATTTTTGTTCCAAACATAACCATATTAGATAAAGTTATATTACCATAGAATACTAAGACACAAGCTGCGACAACTTGACCTATGAACTTGTATGATGGTGGTAGTGGTTTAATATCATCCATAAAACCTACGATCATAAGAATTATAGCTCCGATTAAAATAGATAACATTTGGGTTGTTTTGGGAGCAAATAACATATAACCTAGTAAAAAAGAAAAGAACATAGCTAGGCCACCTAAAGCAGGCATTGGCTCTTTTTGAAACTTTCTCTTTCCGTCCGGATTATCTACAGCTCCGACATGAAAAGCTATCTTTTTAACTATTGGAGTTAATATAAGTGATACAGCAAAACATACAAAGACGATTACAAAGATGTTTATACCATTAATTGCAAAATCCATTTCATCACTTCCTAAATCAATTATAATACATAAAATTGTATTTGCAAAATAAAAAGCCCTTACAGGCTTTATATCTTAATGGTGATCCGTATGGGATTTGGACCCATGAATGTAACCTTGAGAGGGTTATGTGTTAAACCACTTCACCAACGGACCAAATTAATGTCTAAAAAGACATTAATATATTAACATTATTGAATTATTTTTACAATAATTTATTTTTTATTCTTTCTTTTCTTTTTCTTACCAAATAGTTTCTTAATAATAAGCATTAAGATAATTAATAATAAGACAAATATACCAATAAGAATAGCTACATCACGTACTAGATTCTTATCTTCTTTAATAAATTCTTTTAAATCAAATTTTATTTCTTCTTTTAAATATACTTCTTCAGAATCTAGTAATTCACCTTTATAAGTATATTTAATTGTACCAATTGGTTTTTCTTTATCAGGTACTTTAGTTGCTTCGATTTCATCAATACCTTCATAAGTTATTTTAAAATCTTTTTTATCATAATCAATTGGTAAATATTTTTTTATTTCTTTTTTAGTTCTTATAGAAATTAATTTAGTTTTACTATAATAAACTTTAATAGTTTTTATTTCTTTATCTTTTTCAGATAGAGTTAATTCATTATAATTTTTATTTAAGAAATCCTTAACATGTAATAAATCTAAGACATGATTACCAGCTGTATTAGAAAAAGTAGCTCCTAGAGATACATATAGGTAAAAATGACCATTACTTATGAAATATCCAGATATACAAGTACCAGCTAGATCAGTCATACCTGTCTTAGAACCTACGATTCCAGATACATCATAGCCAAATTTATCGCGATATATATTTAAAGTAGTATATACTTCTAAACCATTTTTCATATTCCAATATTTATGAGTATAAACATTTTTAAATGTTTCATTTTGCATAGCATATTTTAATAAAGTCATTAAATCTTGAGCTGTACTATAAGGTTTAGTTTTTTCATATTTATCTAGGCCATGAACATTAACAAATTTAGTATGATTCATACCTAATTCTTTAGCTTTAGCATTCATTTCTTTGACAAAGTTAGCTTTAGAACCACTTAAAGTAATAGCTAATGCTTGAGCGGCATCAGCACCACTAGGTAATATAGTTCCATATAATAAGTCTTCGATAGTAACGGAATCTCCGACTTTTAAACCTGCGACTGAAGCATCCCATTGATAACCACTAACCATTTCTTTAGTAATGGTTACTCTTTGTTGGAAATCATATTTTGTACGATCTCCTTCGACTTTTTCAATAGATAATAGAGCGGTCATTATTTTCGTTAAGGAAGCAACTTGGCGTTGTTCTTCCCCATTACGATCATATAGAGTTTTATCATCAGTCATATCATATACAATTACAGATTTAGAATTTGTTGGTATTAATTCCACACCAAATACATTTACTGGTATTAGTAAAAGTATTAGTAATAATATATATTTCTTCATATTAAACTCCTAAAAGAATTAAATCTTCAGGTGATTTATTTGCAATATTAACAAATACACTTTTATTTAATTTCTTAACATTTTCTTTTAGTGACTCAAGTGGTTGAATAAATAAGTCTGGTCTAGCTACGATTAATCGAGCCATTCCTTCATATACTCCATAATCACTTAAGAATTTTAAATTCTTTTCTACTTCAAGTTGATTAACTTTAAATAAATCTTTGACTTCAGGTTTTAAGTTAGAAACAACATATTCATATTCAAGAGAACTTATACCATAATCTTTGATATATGTTATCATTCTATTTCCCCCCAAACTCTATTTTTTCTTATACTATCAGAATATACTTTAGTAATAAGTAATTTATTTAATTCTTCAAAATCTAGGTTATCTTTAGATAACTTATTAGCTTTAATAATATAATTTAGTTTTTTCTCTAAATTAGGTACTTTTAATAGATTATAATTATCTTGTTTTAGGAAAGCATTAAAATCTATTTTAATTTTAGATGTTAATAATTCAGCATTTGTTACTAAGACATAAGGGTTAGTAGCTAGTGTCTTATAGCACTTATTAATGAATATTTTACGAGATGCACCTAGCATTTCAAAATAATTTGTAGTTTCATTAATTAGTTCATTATTACTTATCATAAATAATGGCGCTCTATTAATTAGAGAACGATGTGATACATTAGATTCTCTAACATAGTTGATATTAGAAACATATTCTTCGAATTTTGGTGTTATATATTCATTTTGTTTAATCATAATACTTGAAGGTACATAATTTAATACATTATTAATAGTTTCTAAGTATAATACACCATCTTCATCTTTTAGACTATCTACGACAGTACGTACAGAATGTGGTGTACCAAATAAGATAATACATAGTTTAATAATATAATTTTCTTCATCTATTAGATGTAATATACCATAACGTTCTTCTTTTTCTTTTCTTACTAATTCAAATGTTTCATATACTTCTTCAGGATCACATTGTTTAACTTCCCTTTTTAAAGCATTTGGTAGTTCATAAAAAGATATATCTAAGTAATTAAGTATATTTTTTATATTATCATCTAGTTCTTTATTTTTTAATTCACCTAGTTCATATTTAATTGGTTCTTTTTGGGCATTCTTAAAGATAGTTAAATTATGATTATTAATAAATTTCATAATAATTAACATATTATTTTCAAAATTAATAACATCATAATTATTAACTATTTCTTCGATTAAATCTAAATTAGTAATAGCTTCATCTTTTTTAATTTTATTTAATATTTCATTAATAGATGATGCTTCAGATTCACCACCAATTTGTTCACCTAGTCTATTAGTTAAATATATTTTTAGAAAACGTTCAAATAATAATAAAGCTTGAGAAAAAGTTTCACTATTATTTATTTTATATCTAAATTTTTTATCTTTTTTTATTAATTCTTTTATTTGTAAGATTCTTTTCTTAAATGTTGGATGTGTTTGATAATTATTATCTTCGATAATAGCATCAATAGTCTTTTCATTAATATACTTTAAGCATTCAACATCATTATCTAGTTCATTAGATATACTAGAAAGTGATGCTAAATCGTTTTCATCAAGATTGCCATTAGTATATATATCTTTAAGACGACTTTTTAAGATATTAATTAATAAAGTCTTGCCTTCCTCCATTTACATCACTCCTAATTTATTCTTTTGTTTGTTTATGCTGCTTTAGCTTTAGCAGATTTAGTGTTTCGACGTTTAAATCCGACGACTTTAGTATTCTTTTTCTTGTTAGAGATACTAAAGTAAGAATTATTTAATTCATCTAATAATCCTATGGCTGATGAATAATCTCCATCTTTAGGATTTAATGTTTCTAATTTATCTAAAGTTTCAGCGATTACTTTAATAATAGCAATTGATTTATAATCAACAGCTGTATCATAGTTTATATTTTCTTCATTCATTATATCTTGTAGAGATGATTCAATATATTGCATACCATCATTACCTAAGAAGACTGTTTTACTTACTAAATCGATGGAATCTCTTAAGATATTACGAGATGTTTCTTCGACAATACGATTATGAGAATAAGTATAACCTAAAACTTGTTCAATTAGTGATTTATCATATTGTTCTTCTTCATAAAGATTAGATAAAACGATTGAACATACAGTATTAGCAGCTAGAGATTCAGGTATGCTTATAGCATGAGATAACTCAGTAGCTAATTCTGGTATTAATTCTAGATCAATATCTTTATCTTTTAGTATTTCTAGTACTTGATTAAATATTGATGAAGTTGGATCACAATATTTAGTAGTTAAATTTGTTATTTTAGATAAACTATTAGCATCTTTAGTCATTGTTTCAGAATATTTAATATTCTTATCAGCAATATATTTTTGAATATCTAGTTCTTCTTCTTTAGATAAACCCAGATTAAAGACTAATTTCTTTAACTCATCAAAATCTTCGAATAAAGAAGTTAATGGTTTATTAGAAAAAATATCTAAATATTTATCATATAGATCTAATTTATTTTTTTGCATTTCATATTGTGATTGTTGACTATTTTCATAATCAGTTATATATCGATCTATTAATGTATATATTTTATCGGCTACTTCAGTTTGGGAAATAGCATTTATTAATTCATCAATAGTGGGACTATCTAAGCCTATGAGTTCTAGTATCTTCTTTAAAGAATCAGTATTACATATAGGAATATCATCATATGTAACATCTTGAATACTTTTGCCGAAGCAAGAACTAATTAATTCTTTCATAGTAGTATAGTCATTGGTGTTTAAATTTAAATTAGATGATGTCGATACAATTTCACGACGTTTATTTAATTCATTAATGAAGTTTGTTACGCCGTCAGTTTTTTTCGTACTCATTTACTTACCTCCCAGCTATTATAATCATACCATATAATAGCAAAAAAGTGTTAAAAATATGGTTTTAATATTATTGTTTTTAAATAATAATTATGTTAATATATTTATGATAAAGGAGTTGTTTATTATGGATAGTAAACAAGTTATATTATTTGATTCAAATAACAATCTTGTTTCTAACTTTGATGAGGAAGTTGATAAGATATTAACTCAAGTTCATGGTCAAAATTATTATGATATAGATGAACCTATCGAAAATACTAATTTAATGAGTTTAGATAGAATCCTTGTTGATGAAGAAACTAAAGAAGAAGATTTGGATAAAACAATGGAAATTGTTACATCTATGGTTACAGAAGATGCTCCGAATATAAAAATAGTATCTGAGAAAGATAAAAAGAAAATAACATTCTTAGATTTTATACCATTATTAATCTGTATAGCATTATTTGTAGGATTATTATATGGTGGTCATTATTTATTTAATAATTTTGATTTAAGATCATTATTAACTAATAGGTGATAATATGGAATATGATGTTAATCCAGATTACACTTTAAGTAAGAAACGAGAGAATGGTTTATTTTTATCTGATGAGATGGTAGAAATACTCGAAGAGTTTGAAATAGATTATTTAAAATGTAAGACTTTAAAAGAATTAATTAGAGTGGTACAAGAGTATGCAGATGAGTTAGATGAGGATGCATTAGATAATTTACTAAGTATACTTAGTGAAAGAGATTATTATGAAAATTATAAAAAATAATTATTGATATACAATAATTATATGTTATAATATAATAAAGAAAGGGTAAAAAAAGAATGGTGAGCTATGGGAGTAATTGTTAGATTAGATCGTGTTATGGCCGATAGAAAAATCAGTTTAAATCAATTAGCAGAGAATGTAGGAATTACAAATGCTAATTTATCAAATTTAAAAACTGGTAAAGCTAAAGCTATTCGTTTTTCAACTTTGGAGGGAATCTGTAAGGCATTAAAATGTCAACCTGGAGATATCTTAGAGTTCTCTGAGGATGATTCGGAAAGTCTATTATAAAAAAATAGTTAACTGAGTAAGTTAACTATTTTTTTATTAATACTTTTTGTTCTTTAAGTTCTTTTTGATATCTGTTTTCAAAGTCTTGATAATAAGATATTACAGACCATTCAGGTGCTTTATATTGTTCTGGGACTTCATCTTCGTAGAAACGATGATCATTATCAATGATAACTAAATCACCTTTTTTAAGAGTTATATTTTGATTACATGGGAGCATACCACGTGATTCACTATCATATTGAATTGGTTTATTCCAGTGTAAGATATTATCTTTAAGTAAGTAACCTAAGTTATTTTCTCTTATATCAACCCAAACAATACCCTCATCACGTAATTTTTTATATAAATCATACATTTCTTCTTGAGTAACATCTTTTTCATCACAAGGAAGAGCTTTTTCAGTTACTTCATAAAAGAATGGTAAATCTTGGTTTGTTTCTAAACTACCACGTACTAATGGTTTAATAATATATGGAGTATCCATAATTTTATCGACACCACGTTCTTTACCAAATTTAAATACTTTATCACCAATAATTAGTACACAACAGAAGTTACCACCAGGTATACGTTCTATATCACTAAAACGTACTCCTTCATTATCTTTGATTTGAGTAAATAATTCATATAAGTATTCAACATTTAATTGATCTTGGCCTTTTAGTGAACCTATTCCATAGGTGTTTTTATAATATGAACCAATTACTTCGACAAAATGAGTATCAATATAGTCTCTTGCTAATTCGTTAGCTTTAGGATATGGTTTTAAATAATTGACTAGATTTAATAAACTATCACCATAATAATGAGCTATTAAATCATCAATATGTTTGCAAAAGAAATTGTCGATTACTTCTTTATCACAATTAATAGAGTTAACTATAGAGAACCATTGACTTGATGTACTTCTTTCTAATACATCTTCGATATTGATAGTCATATAATTTAAGACACGTTGTTTTATTTCTTTATTTTTAAAACCTAAATAATATAATCTAATATATTCATTAGTTGAACGTAATAAGATATCTAAAATATCAGATATAGCACGTTCATTTTTACGATCTATATCTTTAATAACAAGGGAACTTTCAGCTGGAGTTAAAGTAATATTTTGATATTTAGTAATAAATTCATGAGCATAGTCACTATTAGTTTTAGATAAATACAAATACATAGCAATAATATCTAAATTAGACAAGTCTTTTTGCATTAAATGATCAAAAGTATTACGTATCATTGGTAAGTTTTGATAATAATAAGCATATAATTGGTTATGTCCATACACGTCAAAATGATCTAGTTCGGAAAGAATAGATTCATAGCCTTTAGGCATAGCACAGATAGATTTAATCCAAGATGTATTGTTTTTATCAGTGGCTATCATTGCTTTTGGAATTAATGATAAATAATCAGAATAATTACGTGACATCTTTGTTACCCCTTTTTCTTGAGGGTGTATTATAGCAAAAAAACGTTATTTTGGCAAATTGAGGACATAATAAAACGCCTTATTTAGGCGTTATATATTAAATATTTTGAACTCTTGAGGGGTCTTTGCAACAAACTCGTGTGTTTCTTTAGTTATAGGATTAGTAAGAATTAAACGAGAAGCATGTAGGCATAATCTTCGTAATGGGTTCTTGGTTGAACCATATTTTTTATCTCCGAGTATTGGGTGTTTTAGATTAGCTAAGCCAACACGTATTTGATTCTTACGACCTGTATCAATAGTTACTTTTAGTACTGATTGACCATTAGTAAAACTAATTGGTTCATAATGAGTTATAGCTAATTTCCCTTTATCTTTAGTCGTAGCATAAGTAATTAATGCTTTATTCTCGGCTAGATATTCTTTAATAGTACCTGGTTTATCTAGTTTACCTTCGACAACAGCGAGATATTCTCTCGTACTAGCTAATTCATTCCAATTATCTTGAAGTTTTCTTTTTATTTCTTCAGATTTAGCAAATACAACAATACCAGATGTATCTTTATCTAAACGATGAACAATAAATATTTTATTATTCTTATTTTTCTTTTTTAAATATTCATATGCTTTATGATAAAGAGTATTTATTTTTTCATCTTCGGTAGCTATGGTAAGAAGATGAGCTGGTTTATTAACGACAAGAAGATATTTATCTTCATAGATAATATCTAATTTTTCACTCTTTTTCATTTTTTACGTCTCCATCCAAGAGTGATACATAAAACAACTATTCCTACGAGTAATACTAATATAGTTTTATAAGGAGTTTCTTCTTTTTTAGTTACCACTTTTTCTTTACGTTTAACTTTCTTAGTTGTTTTAACTACTACCCCACTCTTACAATAATCTTCGGCTTCTTCGCCAGATTCCCAAATACCTTGGTGAGAATCAATAGCATTCTTTTCAGCATCACATAACATATCAGTATGTTCATATACTTTTTTAGCGTTATTTACTTCCCCATAACCTTTTTCTATTAGTCTTTTTTGAAGTAATTCATCATCAACATATACCCATACTAATTCACGATGATATTTATCTTGTTTATCAGATTCAGTATCATATGCTATTTCGATTTTAGTTGCTTTAGTTAATTCGTTACAAGTAAATGCTTCGATTACATCATTTAAAGATGTATCTTTTTCATCATAGGCAATTAATCTTATAACTTGTTTTTTACCATTGTTTTCAACCCATGCTGTAGATGCAGACATACACTTAATTAAAGATACTTGTTCTTTTTCAGTTGCTGCAGCTTTAACATTAGTAGCAAAACATAATAATAAAATAAATAATATTATTTTCTTTTTCATAGTTATCACTCACAAAAATAGTAGCAAATATTATAATAAAAGTAAATGGATTGGTCTTTTTTTATTGGATTATTTAACATTTAGTTTTATAATATTATTAGAGGTGGTTAACATGGCTGAAACAAAAAAAACAACAAGAAAACCAAGAACAAATTCAACTAGTAAAAAGAGTACTGGTACAAAGAAAACAACTAGTACAAAAAAGAAGAGTTCTTCGAGTACAACTAAAAAAGGACCTAAGAGAACTTATAATAAAAAGACTAAAGTTGAACAAGTTGCTGTTGAGGTAAAAGAACAAGAAACAGTTGTAGAACCTGAGGTTGTTAAAGAAGAGATAGTTCAAGAACCTGAAGTAGTTCAAGAAGAAACTGTTGAAATATTCGAAGATGAAATTCAACCTGAAGAAGAAGTTATAGAAATATTAGATGAAGAAGTAACTCCTGAACCAGAAGAAGAAACAGTTGAAGAAGCTATCGATGAAGAACTTGAATATTTTGATGAACAACCAGCACCAGTAGAAACTGTTGTAGTGGAAGAATTAGATAAACCAGTTGTTGTAAATTTTAAAGAAGAAGATGAAATAGTTAATTTAAATTATAAGAAACCAGCTGAAACATCACCAATTAGCGATGAAGTTATTCCACTAGGAAAAGATCTTCATGAAAAAGAAGAAAGAATGAAGAAAAAAGATAAAATGGTAGATTTAGGTATATTAGTAATAATATGTGGCCTATTTATATTAATAATAACTACTTATTTATCTTTCTCAATAGATTTAAGTTATAAAGTTACTAATACTGGAGTAGTAATTGCTCTAGTAGTAGAATTAGTAGGTATTGCTTTAGTAATAGCTAATTCATTCAGTAGAAAATAGAACTCATACGAGTTCTTTTTTAGGAGGATAATATGAAAATAGTAATGTGGGTATTTAGGGTTTTGGCAATATTACTTCCAATCGTATATATAATTTTATATAGTAAGAGTAAAAGTAAGAAAAAGAATTATGTTAAAGCTATATTAATAGCATTTATTATGGGTGTAGTATTATTTATTATTAGTATGTTTAGTTCTTTATTTATACTTGAAGAAAAAGCACCGGATATGTCAAAAGCAACAAGAAAATCATCAACATCATCAACGACAACTACGACAACACAACCTACGACACCAACAACTAAACAGGTTAATATTATTCAAAATTATGCTAAAGTAGATGAAATTGAAGGTACAAGAGAAGATTTAGGTTATACATCTAAAGGATATCCAATATATAAAATAAATGGAGTTACTTATGTAGATGGTTACTTAATAGCTAATAAATCTTATTTCTTACCAGAAGATTATGTACCTAAAAATACCCAAAAAGAAGCTTCAGGTGATATGACAGTACAATGTGCTACATGTATTGATAAAAAGGCATATAAAGCTTATTTAGATATGCAAAGTGCAGCGAAAAAGAATGGTCATAGTATTTGGATATCTAGTGGATTTAGATCTTATATAACACAAAGAAATATCTATAACCGAAATGTTACTAATAGAGGTAAAGCTACAGCTGATACTTTCTCAGCGAGACCAGGTTCATCTGAACATCAAACAGGTTTATGCTTTGACTTAAATACAATAGATGAAGCATTTGGTAGATCTAAAGAAGGCAAATGGGTTAATGATAATGCATATAAATATGGTTATATAATAAGATATCCTGATGGTAAAACAAATGAAACAGGATATATTTATGAATCATGGCATTTAAGATATGTAGGTACAGATTTATCTTATCAATTATATAATGATGGTAACTGGATAACTATGGAAGAATACTTTGGTATAGATTCGAAATATACAGATTAAAAGAAGAGTTAAACTCTTCTTTTTTTAACAAAAAAAAGCAAGGATATTCCTTGCTATCATAACCGTCTTACACCGGCTTGAATATCAACCAAGTCCTCTTCGGCTAAGCTATCATCTCGTCCTTTATTAAAAATTTCCCGAGCTTCACGAAGATATTCTCGGAGTTCATCTGAAAGAAATCCTGAGTTAACCTCGCTCTTTAACCGTTCGTCTAAGTTATTGTAGACTTCTTGATTGTTTTTGGCGAAATTGATTAGGTTAGCATCTTCCGATGCCATACCTGCACCTACGCCAGAAAGTTCATCAAGAGTCAATTCGTCATTATACATGATAAATTCTCCTTTATAACTTTCCCCAATTATATTATATCAAAGGAGTAATAAAAAATTGTTAATAACTTGTATGGTTGATAGTATAGTTTACTATTAAATGATATAATAATTTTAGGTGATATATATGGACTTTTTAAAGACTTTAGAAAACAATAGTATTCTCGTTATTCCTCATAATATTAAGGATAAAGTATTAGAATATTTTGATGGTTTAGATGGATTAGTAAATGTTAAACTAACAGACTTTAATCAATTAAAAAAAGATTTATTGTTTGATTATAATAATGAAACTATATATAAAATTATGGATAAAAAGAATTATAGTTATGATACAGCTAAAGATTTTGTTGAAAACTTATATTATTTAGACAATGAAGAATATATAGGTAAATTAGGTAAATTAGCAGAACTTAAAAAAATGTTGATAACTGAAGGTTTATTAACAAAAAATGAAATAAATACTAATTTAATTAAGTCTAAAAGTCGTGTATATGTTTATGGCTATGATCATATTACTAAACTTGAATATCATTTGTTGGAGATGATTGAGGATTTAGGAGTTCCTTATCATATTGAACCTAAAGAGAATAAAAAGTATGTTCATGAAGCATTAAAACTTAAAAAGTTAGAAAATGAAATTCAATATGTTGCAGAAAAGATAGCTAAATTAATTAAAGATGGTGTTCCACTAGATCATATATATATTGCCAATTATAGTGATGAGTATTATTTTGCTATAAATAAAATATTTAAATTATATGGTATTCCGTTTTATCTTGGAGAGTCTATAACTTTATTGGATACAGCAATGGGACAATACTTCTTAGATCATTTAGATTTAGGAAAAGAGAAATTATTACAAGATATCAAAGATAAATATGATATGGAAAATAGAACTAATACTCGTGTTTATAATAAATTATTTAATTTAGTAAATGATTGTTATTGGACTGATTCTTTAACAGAAATAAAAGATTTAATCGAAGCAGAAATGCGTTATAAAAATGTTGAGAAAACACATTATAAAAATGAAATAAAAAATATAAATATTATTGATAATATTATTAATGATGATGAATATGTTTTCTTACTTAATTTTAATATGGGACATATTCCGAGAACTTATAAAGATGAAGATTATATCGAAGATAAGATTAAACTTCCATTAATGGAAAAAACGGAAGATAAGAATAAAGCTAGTAAAGAAAGTTATATTAAAGCTATTGGTAATATAAAGAATTTAACTATTACTTATAATGAAGTACAAGGAAATAGTAAATTATTTCCTTCGACTCTATTGGATGGTATTAATGTTAAAGAATCTACGGAAGAAGTAAAAGAATACTCGATGTATTCATCAGCATATAATAAATTATTATATGCATCTAGATTAGATGATTTAATTAAGTTTAATGATTATAAAGATGATTTAGAGTTATTACATAATTCATATAAGATTGACTATAACAAATATGATAATAGTTTTACTGGTATAGATACAAATAAAATAAAACAAAAATTAATAAATAAAGGTTATTCTTATTCATCAGTATCTAAGTATTATGAATGTCCTTTTAAATTTTATTTAGGTACTTTCTTTAACTTAAGTAAATATGAATCTTCATTTTATACATTTGTAGGTAGTGCATTTCATAAAGTATTACAAGATTGTTTATATGATGATAGTAAAATTGATGATGTTTATAATGACTATGTAGAAAAACATAAACACGAATTGCCTTATGGAGCAAAAGAAGAATATTTTATTAAAAGTTTAAAAGACGAATTATTATTTATTGTTAAAGCTATTCGTGAACAAACAAATAATTTTAATAAAACGGATGAATGGCATGAAAAACCGATTATAAAGAGTACTAATGAATTAGAATTAAATACTTTAATAGAAACTACAATTAATGGAATTGTTGATAAGTGTATATTTGTTAACAATAATGTTTATATAGTAGATTATAAAACGGGTACAAGTGCTCATATTGCAAGAAAGTATTTTGATCAAGGAGTTACTATTCAGTTACCTATATATCTATTACTATTGAAGGCAGTAAATAAAGATTATAATATTGCTGGAATGTATCTTCAGCATATATTAGAGGGATTAGTTAGAAAATCAAACAATTATTCTTATGAAGATAATAAACTACATCGATTAAAATTAGATGGTATTACAACAGCAGATAATACAGTTGTTAATAGTGATATTAATTGTACTAATAAATCTGATCTATTAATAGGTTATAAACCATATGATGTAGATGCTGAAAAACAATCAGATAGACTTATTACTGATGCAGAAAAAGAAGAATTATATGATACAATTAAAGACCTGTTAGAGACTTGTATTAATCTTACTGTTGAAGGTAAATATGATATTAATCCAATTAATATTAAAAATGTTGTAGATGCTTGTGAATATTGTTCTTATAAAGATATATGTTATTTAAGATTAGGACAATATAAGAGAATTAAAACAGAAGATGATGATAAAGAAGGTGATGCTGATGAATAAATTAAAAGATAAACAAAGAGATGCTGTTTATGTTTCAGGTAAAAATACTATTGTTTCAGCAGGCGCTGGTTCTGGTAAAACTTTTGTTTTAAAAACACGTGTTCAAAGATTAGTTAAAGATGAAAAAATACCAGTAGAAAGATTAGTTATTTTAACATTTACTAATAATGCAGCAGCAGAAATGAAAAATAGAATTAGAAATGTTATTAAAAATACACCAGAAATAGCTAATCAATTAGATTTGGTAGATTCAGCATATATAACTACTTTTGATTCATTTGCACAAAGTTTAGTAAAAAAATATAATTATCTATTAGATATAGATAAACATTTCTCAATAATAGATGAAAATATAGTTAATATTGAATTAGGAAATATATTAAATGATATTTTTAAAAATTATTATGAAAATCCAACAAAAGAATTTGATAATTTAATTACGGATACTTGTGATAAAGATGATACTGATTTAATCAATGAAATAATAGGTATATATCGTAAGTTAACAACACTTAAAAATCGAAAGAAATTCTTAGATGATTATGAAAAAAAATTCTTTAGTAGTGATAATAAACTTAAAGAATTAATTAAAGAATATAATCAATATATTTTAGATAAAGGAATGTTGTTATTACCTTTATATCAAGTATATTTAGATCATGCTAAAAGTGAAAAAGCACGTAATAGTTTAGAAGAACGTATTGAAGCTGTTAAATCTGTTAAAACTGTTCAAGATTTATGTGATATTTTAAAGAAAAGAAAACCACAAAATGGTAATGGTTATCAAGCATATGATGATGAAGATTTTACTTCGGTTAAAGATGAAACATCTGATATTGAAAAAGAGATTAAAGCATTAGGTTCAATAACAGATACGGAATTTAAAGAACAATATTGGTATACAAAAGATAATATAATTCTTTTAATTAAGATAATTAAAGAATTAGATGAACGAATAATGAACTTTAAGAGGAAACATAATGCATATGAATTCCAAGATATATCTTTAATGGCTCTTGAGCTAGTTAATAAAAAAGAAATCGCAGATGAATTAAGATCTTCAATAGATGAAATAATGATTGACGAATATCAAGATACAAATGATATACAAGATGAGTTTATAACTAAGATATCTAATAATAACGTATATATGGTTGGTGATGTTAAACAGTCTATTTATCGTTTTAGATATGCTAACCCATATATATTTAAAGAAAAATATGATAAATATACAGATGATCTTAAAGATACTACAGCTAAAGGTTATCGTATAGATATGAAGGATAATTTTAGATCTAGACCAGAAGTTGTTAATAATATTAATGATTTATTTTCGAAAATTATGTTTGATGATGTTGGTGGTGCAGATTATATTACTTCGCATAAAATGAATTCAGCTAAAGAAGAATATAAGAATTATCGTAAAGATGAATTCGATTATAATATGCAAATATATAATTATAATATCGAAGGTTTTGAACCTTATGGAAAAGCTGTTGCTGAAGCATTTATCATAGCTAAAGATATTAAAGAGAAAAAAGAATCTGGTATGTTAATAATGGATAAAGATAATAGTAATTTTTATCCGATTAAGTATAGTGATTTTTGTATATTAGTAGATAAAAGTACTAACTTTGATTTGTTAAAGAAAGTATTAGAGTATTTTAAAATACCAGCAATAATTGAAAAAGATGTATCAATTAAATCAGATGATGAAGTATTTATTATAAAAAATTTAATTACTTTATTAATACATATTAAAGATGATAATCTAGATGAAGATTTTAAACATGCTTTTATGTCGATAGCTAGATCTTATATAGCTAGAATTAGTGATCAAGAGATATTTGATATTTTTGCTGATGATAGTTATAAAAATACTGATATATATATTAAATTAATGGATTTAGCAAAGAATATAGATGGATTATCTAATAAAGAAATATTAATTGAATTAATTAATAAATTTGATATATTTAGTAAATTAATCGAAGCTAGTGATGTTAATAATAGATCAGCTAAATTAGAGTATTTTATAAATAATGCCGAAGGATTAAATAAATTTGGATTAGATATATATTCGTTAGAACAATACTTTGCTAATATATTAACTTCTGAAGATGATTTTAAAATGGAAAGTAAGAATGCAGATGCTAATGCTGTTAAAATAATGACTATTCATGGTTCTAAAGGATTAGAGTTTCCTATAGTTTATATGCCTTATTTAGGCAGTGAATTTAAACCAAGGAAACAAGCTAAATATCCTTTCTCAGATAGATATGGATTTATTCTAGAATATAAGAAAGATAATATATTAGATAAGACTTTTGTTAGAAAACTACGCGATATTACAGAATTAAAAGAAAATATATCAGAAAAGATTAGATTATTATATGTTGCGGTAACAAGAGCAAGAGAAAAATTTATTCTTATTAATACATGGAATGATAAATTAGAAAGTAAATCTAATATTAATTCACAAGATATATTAAATTGTAAGTCTTATACAGATATATTATCTATATTAAGAGATGATTTAAGTAGTTATACAACAGATATAGACTTAAATACATTAGGTTTAACAGATGCTTATAATAGTTATCTACCTACGGATTATGATTCTAAGATTAAATCTATAGATGATGTTATAGAAACAGATGAATTAGATATAGCTTATGAATTTGTGGAAAATAAACATTTCTCTAAAGAATTAAAAGATATTAAAACTAAAGAGAAACAAAAAGCATTAGATTTAGGTACTTACCTACATACTTGTTTAGAAGCTTATGATTTTAAGAATGATAATATTAAAGAATTACATATAGATAGTAATTATGAAGAATATATTAAAGCTTTCTTAGACTGGGATGTAGTTAAGAATATTAAGAATGCTGTAGAAATATATAAAGAATATGAATTTAGAGAAGTAAAAGATGATTCAATATATACAGGAGTTATAGATTTACTTGTAGAGTATCCAGATCACTTTGATATCATTGATTATAAGACTTCGAATATTGAAGGCGAAGAGTATGATAATCAAGTTAAGGGATATAAAGAGTATCTAGAAAAAAAGATAAAATATCAAAAGCCAATAAAATGTTATCTTTATTCAATAAAAAATAAAGATTATAGAGAAGTTTCTTAAAAATAAAAAGGAAACTTCTTTTTTTATGCGTACATATATAGTATGGATATATATAACATAAATGGATGTAAGTTAGATAAGTATCAGATAAAAGCTATAGAAAGTGAAGATAAATATACACTTTTAGTTGCTGGGGCTGGTTCAGGTAAAACATTAACTATATTAGGTAAAATAAGATATCTTAAGGAGGTTAAAAAATATAAAGATGAAGAAATATTATGTATTAGTTTTACTAATGAAACAGTTAATAATTTAAAGAATAAATTAGAAAAGATGAATTGTTATTGTGATGTATATACTTTTCATAAATTAGCTATGAGTTTAATATGTGATAAGTTTAAATTACTTAATTATGATTTATTAGATTATGTAGTAGATGAATATTTTAAATCTATTATTTATTATGATAAGAAATTAAGAAGATTATTAAAGAATTATTTTTATTATGATGGTAGTATTGATAAGTTATATGATTCTTATGAATATAAGATGCTTAAAAAGACTATTATTACATTTATACATTTATTAAAAAGTAATGGGAATAGTATTAAGAATATATATAGTTATTATAAAAAAAGTATATTTAACGAAAGAATAATACTTAAATATATAATGGATATTTATTTAATATATACTAGAGAGTTAGAAAGTACTAATACATATGATTTTGATGATTTACTAGTTAAAGCAAGAAAATATATTAGTTCTAATATTAAGTATAAATATATTATTATTGATGAATTTCAAGATACTTCATATATCAGGTATTTATTAATAAAAGAAATAATAAAAATTACAGATAGTAAATTGTTTGCTGTAGGGGATGATTATCAATCTATATATAGGTTTAGCGGGTGTGATTTAGATTTGTTTATTAATTTTAATAAGTATTTTAAGGGAGGAAAAATATATTATTTAAAATATACATATAGAAATAGTAATGAGTTAATAAGAGTTAGTATTAGTTTTATTATGAAGAACAAATTACAGTTAAAGAAACATATTGAATCAAATAAGAATATAGATAAACCAATAAAGATAGTATTTAATAAAAGTATACAAGAATTAATAGATCTTATTAATGATAAAGATATATTAGTTATAGGTAGAAATAATAAAGATATAGAGAATATTAATTGGGATAATAAATTAACAATACATAGATCTAAAGGATTAGAAGCTAATAATGTAATATTAGTTAATAGTGATAATATTCCTAGTATGTTAAAGAATGAAAGAATATTAAGATATGTATTAAAAGAAAAAGAATATATTATGTATGAGGAAGAAAGAAGATTATTTTATGTAGCATTAACAAGAACTAAAAATAATATATATATTATGGTAAATAAAAAAAGAAGTCCTTTTATAAAAGAACTTCTTTATGATTATAAAAAGTATATTGAAATAATATCCTAGTAATTCTCAGCTTTAACTTCGAAATAACTCTTTGGATGAGCACATGTTGGGCATACTTCTGGAGCTTTTTTACCAACAACGATATGTCCACAGTTACGACAAATCCAAATTTTATCTTCATCTTTAGAGAATACAACTTCATCTTCGATATTCTTTAATAATTTTCTATATCTTTCTTCATGATGTTTTTCAATAGCAGCAACTAATCTAAATTTAGCAGCGATAGCTTTAAATCCTTCTTCTTCGGCTTCTTTAGCGAATGTTTCATACATGTCTGTCCATTCATAATTTTCACCTTCAGCAGCTGCTAATAGGTTTTCAGGTGTAGATGGTACTTCACCACCATGTAATTCTTTAAACCACATTTTAGCGTGTTCTTTTTCGTTATTAGCAGTTTCTTCAAAGATAGCTGCAATTTGTTCATAGCCATCTTTTTTTGCTTTACTAGCAAAATAAGTATACTTA
>JAEEGL015281665.1_pt1 | contig 21390 bp, 22 predicted proteins | sample 9134231 | NCBI WGS metagenome assembly JAEEGL01 (sample SAMN16246548, study PRJNA631951) | gut metagenome | biome: gut microbiome; feature: rumen; material: fiber-attached | host: Bos | place: Iran: Karaj | collected 2018-10
GCGTGGTGGCGTGGCCGGTCCACCCCGACATCTGGTCGCGTCTGTGCGAGTATCGCGGCGTGGGGCGCTTCCGCGACAAGCGGAACGGCTGGGCGAAGAACGAGGGACGCGACTCGCAGCTGGTGGTGCCGTGCGCCCGCGACGTCTATGTGCGCCTCAACCGGGAGCTGCGCACGCTCTGCATCTTCACGGGGTCGAAGGGATGCTACGAGCTGCGCAAGATCTGCATCGACCACATCTACCAGAAGTACGGCGCAGAGATGGCGTCGTCGATCAGCGGCGACGACATCCGCACGGTGATGCGCTACTACGCCGACCCGAGCGCAGTGCATGTGGAGAACGTCCGCGTCGTGGATCTGCTGTGATGGTAGTGGCTAGTGGTTAGCCCCAAATCCGCCCCTGTGCGGGCTTCTGCGCCGCTGGCGGCTCTCGGCGCATGAATCACCAGCTCACTTCCCTTGGCGGGATCAAACTTGATCTTGATGGGCTTTCCCGGGCGGAGCGACGGCGATTCGTGCGTCGTTCCCGCCGCCGAAATGGAGTGTCGCCTGCCTGCGGGCTGGTGGGCGGTGAGGGATTCGGACCCCCGACCTAATGCGTGTAAAGCACTCGCTCTAACCAACTGAGCTAACCGCCCTGGCGCGAAACGCGGAACAGTATATCAAAAACCGAGCGTCTGCGGCAGACAAAAATGGCGCCCCTGAGAGGACTCGAACCTCCTACCCGCTGCTTAGAAGGCAGCTGCTCTGTCCAGATGAGCTACAGGGGCAATTTCACCGACGACAGATATTTTACCACAAATGAGACGGTTTGTGGTATAATCTACCGCAAAAAAAACAAGGAGAGATTCCATGAGCAATTTGATCGAGTCGAAGCCCTGGGGCGAATTCGAAGGCGAAGAGGTGCGTCTGTGGCGCCTCGTCAACGCCAACGGGATCGAGCTGCACATCACGAACTGGGGCGGCCGCCTGGTGAAGGCGATCGCGCCGGACCGCGACGGCAGGCTTGAGAACGTGACGCTGGGCTGGTCCACCCTGGCCGAGTACGTGGCCGAGAACGGCGGCACCTACTACGGGGCCCTCGTCGGGCGCTACGGCAACCGCATAGGCAGGGGCAAGTTCACTCTCGACGGGAAGGAATACACTCTTGAGCTGAACAACGCCCCCGCCGGAATCCCGTGCGCCCTGCACGGCGGCCTTCGCGGCTTCGCCCTCAGGAGCTGGAAGGCGGTCGAGGAGATCCACACCGCCGACAAGGTCGGTCTCGTGCTGGAGATCGAGTCCCCCGACGGCGAGGGCGGATATCCCGGCAACGTCAAGACGCGCGCGGCGCTCACGCTTGGCGACGACGACGTGTGGCGCATCGACTGGAGCGCGACCTCCGACCAGGCGACGCCGCTCTCGCTCACGTGCCACGCCTACTGGAACCTCGACGGCGTTGACGCCGGCACGACGTGCATGGACCACGAGCTCGCGATAAGCTCCGACGCCGTCACGGCCTATGGCCCCGACATGATCCCCACCGGCGAGCTGCGCGACGTGACCGGCACGCCGTTCGACTTCCGCTCGCCCCGCGCCATCGGCGAGCGCCACGGCGAGGACTACGACCTTCTCAAGTACGGCGCGGGCTACGACATCAACTGGGCGCTGCGCCGCGCGCCCGGCGACGGCCTCGTGCACGCCTGCACGCTTTCGAGCGCGAAGACGGGACGCTCCCTCGAGGTGTGGACCACCGAGCCCGGCGTGCAGGTCTATGACGGCTACTACCTCCCCGTGCGCAACGCGGGCGTCGCGCTCGAGACGCAGCACTTCCCCGACTCCCCGAACAGGCCAGAGTTCCCCACCACGATCGTCAAGCCCGGCGAGACGCTCGTCTCCGCGACGGAGTTCCGCTTCAGGACCTTCTGACGCCGAGGCCCCGCGATGAAGCGCGCACCTATGGTCCTCTTCCTCGGCGACGGCATGGCCGACGACCCGCTGGATGAGCTTGGCGGCAGGACTCCCGTAGAGGCGGCCCGCACGCCGAACATGGACTGGATCGCCCGCAACGGGCGTTCCGGCACGATGCTGACGCTGCCTGACGGCTTCCCGACCTCCAGCGACGTCGCGAACATGAGCGTGCTGGGCGGCGACCTCGCGACGGAGCTCTGCGGGCGCGGTCCGCTCGAGGCCGCGAGCCGCGGGATTCCGATGGGGCCGGACGACTCGGTGTTCCGCGTGAACCTCGTCACCGTCTCGCCGGAGGGAGTGCTCGTCGATTTCTCCGGCGGGCACGTCGCCGCCGCCGAGCAGCGAGAGGCCATCGACGCACTCAACCGCGAGGTCGCCGAGAAGTGGAGCGGCGCGCCCGGCGAGTGGATACGATTCCACGCGGGCGTGAGCTACCGCAATCTGCTTGTCATGCACGGGGCGGCCTTCTCCGCCGCAGACGTCGCCTACGACAAGCCGGACGACAACCACGGCAACCTTGTCGCGGAGCATCTGCCGCGCGCCAGGAACGCGAAGGGCGAATACACCGCGCGCGTGCTTCTGGACGTCACGGCCCGCGCCGCAGAGGTCCTCAAAGGCCGCGGCGCGAACGCGATCTGGGCGTGGAGCGGCGGCAAGGCCGGCGCGGTGCACTCCATCGCCGAGCGCTACGGCGTGCGCGGCGCGATCGTGGCCGCGGTCGATGTGATCAACGGCCTCGGGCGCGTGATGGGCCTGGACGTCGTCAAGGTGCCGGGCGCGACTGGGTACATCGACACGGACTTCGAGGGCAAGGCCGACGCGGCCGTCAAGGCCGTGCGCGACGGCTACGACTTCGTGTATGTCCATCTCGAGGCGACGGACGAGGTGAGCCATGCGCAGGACCTGGCCCTCAAGACGCGCGTGATCGAGGACTTCGACTCGCGCATCATAGGCCGCGTGCGCGCCGCCCTCGGCGACGGCGCGGGGTACTGCGTGCTGCCCGACCATCCCGTTCCCATCCGCATCGGCAAGCACACGCGCACGCCAGTGCCCGTCTCGGTTTACATGCCGGGCGTCGCGCCAGACGCGGTGGAGACGTACGGCGAGCGGACGTGTCCGCTCGGCTCGCTGGGCGCGCTCAAGGGCGGCGAGCTGATGGACGTCCTGCTCGGGTGAAATAAGTTCGCCACAAACCGTCCCGTTTGTGGTATAATTCGCGCCGTGGGAAAACTACGACGGCAGCATGGCTGCAAGGAGGTGCATTGATGAGGATAAGCAGACGCGGATTCATCGGCGGCACGGCGGCGTTCGCAGGAGCGTCGGCCGCGGCGGCGCTTGACGTCCCCGCAAAGGGGAAGCCTCCACGCGGGGGAGCCCCGAAGGCGCCGCCTCGAAAGCCGGCGAAGCCTCTGCCGCCGGAGGAGCCGCCGTATGAGAAGGCGGATGGCTCGGCTTCGGACGCCGTGATGTGCCGCCGCCTCTACATTGACCTTGCCGGGCGCATACCGACCAGTGAGGAGGCGCAGGAGTACGCGGAGAAGAAGGACAGATCCGCGCTCATTTCGCGCCTGCTCGCCGCCGACTCGTTCGCTGACTACTGGTCCATGCGCTTCTGCGACGTGCTGCGCGTGAAGAGCGAGTTCCCGATCAATCTATGGCCGAACGCGGTCTATGTGTATCACCGCCGCATCAGGAAGTTCGTGGAGCGGGACGAGCCGTGGGACCGCTTCGCGCGCGCGCTGCTCACCGCCACGGGCAGCGACTTCCGCGACGCCGAGGCGAACTTCACGCGCGCGACGGCGCGCCGGACGCCAGACGGGTTCGCCGAGGCTGCGGCGCTCACGTTCCTCGGATGGGAGTGGAAGAACCTTCCAGAGGCGCGCCGCAGGGAGCTTGCCGGATACTTCTCGTGCGTCAGGATAAAGAACACGCGGGAGTGGAAGGAGGAGATCGTGCAGGTCGAGGGGCGCGACCGTCGGCGCGACTTCGCGGACAGGATGCTCGGCGAATGGCGGCGCGACTTCGCGACGGCGTTCGTGAAGAGGGTGGAGTGGTGGCTGCTTGGGAAGGATGAACCGGATCCGGCGAGGGTGGAGGCGTTCGCGAAGGGCGGGTTCCGGCTGCGCCCGCTCGTCCGCTCGATCGTGGAGTCGCGCGAATACGGGCGCGGCCCGGTGAAGGGCGGCTTCAGGGTGAGGCGCCTCGACGCGGAGGTGCTGGACGACGCCCTGTGCTCGCTCATGGGCATGAAGCGCGACTACCAGTCCATCGCCCCTGAGCCGTTCACCTTCCTGCCCAAGGACAGGCGCAGCATCCTGATCGAGGACGGCTCGATAACCAACGCCTTTCTGCTGCTCTTCGGAAGGCCGGCGCGTGACACCGGGCTCCTCTCCGAGCGCGGCATGGAAGTCACCGCGAAGCAGAGACTGTACCTCTTCAACTCCGGCAGGCTCTACTTCGGGCTTGGAAAGATGCTGGATGGCGCGGCGTTCAAGGGGCGGAAGATGCAGGACGTGGTCGACGGGCTGTACTGGAGCTTCTTCGGGCGCGCGCCGCAGCGCGCCGAGAGGCGGCGGATAATGGAAAGGTTCGCCGCGCTTCCGCGCGGCAAGGAGCGGTGGCGCTTCGGCAAGGACGTCGCCTGGGCGCTGCTCAACTCCCGAGAGTTCCTCTTCCAGCACTGACAAAGGAGGCGCACGGCATGAAACCCGCAAAGAGCGTGATAGAGCTGTGGCTCTGGGGAGGCCCGAGCCAGCTTGAGACATTCGACCCGAAGCCGGACGCGCCGGTGGACTACAACAACGGGCTGAAGGCCATTCCCGCCAATGTCCCTGGAATGACGCTGCACCAGTGGTGGCCGGAGCTCGCCAAGTGCGGCAACCTCTTCTCGGTTATCAGGTCGATGACCCATCCGCACTTCGGCCACGAGACGGCGACGTACCTCATGCAGACCGGGCGAAGTCCGGGCGGCGGCGACGTGTATCCCGCGATCGGCGCGGTTGTCGCGATGATGAAGGAGAGGGAGTACAGCGGCGATCTGCCGCCGTTCGTGATCCTCACCGCCGCGAAGGGGCGCTTCAGCGAGGTGGGCTTCCTCGGAGACAGGTACGCGCCGCTCGTCACGGGCGGCAACCCGACGCAGCCGAAGTTCGTCGTTGACGGCATAGTGCCGCCAGGCGGGCTCTCCCGCGAGGAGATGAACCGCAGGTTCGACCTGCTCGCCGAGGTCGATTCGTTCCGCACCGGCGACGCGGGCGCGTTCGCAGGGTTCGAGCGCGCGGGCGTCGAGGCGCGCAAGGTGGTGGAGGGCTCCGCCGCGGCGACGTTCGACCTCTCGCGCGAGGCGCCGGAGACGCGCGACCGCTACGGGCGCACGTGGATCGGGCAGACTCTCCTCGCGGCGAGGCGGCTGGTGGAGTACGGCGTGCCGTACATCACGGTCAACATGGGCGGGTGGGACTCGCACAAGCGCCACTTCGAGACCATGGAGAAGAGGACGGCCGACACGGACCGGGCCCTTGCCGCGCTTCTGCGCGACCTGTCGGAGAAGGGGCTGCTCGACACGACGGTCGTCTGGGCGAGCGGAGAGTTCGGGCGCACGACGAAGATCGACAGGCAGCCTCCGTGGAACGGCGGACGCAACCACTACCCGAAGTGCTTCAGCGCCCTCGTGGCCGGCGGCGGATTCAAGGGCGGATGCGTCGTGGGCGAGAGCGACGCCACGGCGTCCAAGGTCGTGAAGCGCCCTGTGACGCCGGTGGACTTCCTCGGATCGATCTACGAGCGCTGCGGCATAGACCCGGACGGGCCGATGCCGAACAAGGCCGGCAAGAAGCTGACCGTGCTTCCGCCGGAGTCGAAGGACGGAGGCCGTCTGCGCGAGATATACGCATAGCCGGCCGGCAATGCACACAAAGAAAAAAGGACGAAGAAGATGAAGAGCACGAAGATTCTCGACATGCCCTGCACGAAGGGCTTCATGCAGCTGGCCCAGGACGGCGTGGACAAGGGCTGGCACGAAATGAACGGCGGCAACCTCAGCTACCGCCTCACGGCGGAGGAGGCCGCGAACGTGAAGAAGGTCATGAGGAAGGCCTCCGGCGACTGGCAGGAGATATGCGAGAGCGTCCCGAAGCTGGCCGGCGAGTTCTTCATGGTCACGCGCACGACGGGATACATGCGCAACGTCATGCGCAGCCCGGAGAACGCCTTCGGCATAGTGGAGATCGACGGCACGGGCACGAAGTACCGCATCTGGTGGGGGCTTTCGAACGGCGGTCGCCCGACGAGCGAGTTCCCGAGCCATCTCAAGAACCACGAGGTTAAGCTCGAGACGACCGGGGGCGAGCATCGCGTCATCTACCACGCCCATCCCGTGAACCTCATCGCGCTCACGTTCGTGCTGCCGCCGACCGACAAGGCGTTCACGCGCGCGCTGTGGGAGATCATGACCGAGTGCCCCGTCATCTTCCCGGAGGGCGTGGGCGTGGTGCCCTGGATGGTGCCGGGGAAGGGCCCGATCGCCGCAGCGACCTCCAGGCTCATGCGCGACTACAACATCGTCGTGTGGGTGCATCACGGCCTCTTCGTCTCGGGCAGGGACTTCGACCGCTGCTTCGGGCTCATGGACACCGTCGAGAAGGCGGCCGAGATACGCATACGCGCGCAGTCCACCGGCGCGATGAAGAAGAGCGCCATACAGGCGCCGCAGCTGAAGCAGATCGCGAAGGACTTCGGCTTCACGCTCAACAAGAAGTTCCTCTAGGAGGCGCATCGATGGACACGGCGAAGGCACTGCGCAGACGCGGCTCCGCCGCGGCGGTTGTCATAATCGTGCTGGCGGTGGCGGGGATAGCCGTCACGTTCTACTTCTACCACCGCCACGATCTCCAGAAGCGCGTTGAGGCGTACCAGCGCGAGCAGGCCGAGATTAAGAAGGCGGACGCGGCGCGCAGGGCCGAGGCCGACGCGGCGGCGCGCGCCAGGGCCGAGGCGGAGGCGGAGCTGGCGAGGGTCGAGGCGGAGGCCGAGGCAAAGAGGGACGCCGAGAGGGCGGCTGCGGCGCGGAAGAGCGCGGTGCAGGAGAAGTACGCCGCGGCGGAGGGGGCGTTCCGCGGCGCGAAGGTGGAAGAGTGGACGCGCGGGGCGGCCGACGCCTCCAAGCCCGCCTGGTGCCTCGTCCAGCAGAGCGAAGAAGACGCGCCGCGCCTTTTCGAGGTTGAGGCGAAGTCCGGCGACGCGACGCGCGTGGTGAGGTACATGACCGCCGCCGGGGCGGAGGAGTCCATGCCGCAGAGCGAGTTCGCGAAGCGCCATCTCTCCGGAGAGTCGGGGTGGCTTGTGATGAGCGGCGGCAGGACGATGCTGCACGCGCCGGTGCGCGGCCGGCCGGCTGAAAGGCTTCAGGTGCCGGCCGAAGGGGAGGACGGCTTCGACGTGGCGGAGCACGTGTACGGCGGGGCGGCGAAGGCCATCAGGCGGCTTGGGATGACGCCGCCGGGCATCGAATGGAACGTGACGTTCGTGACGAAGCTCGGCAGAGAGGTGCCGGTGGGAAGCGTGGACTTTGGCGGGCGCGTGACGCGCGCGATGTTCCGTCCGGCGGTGAAGGAGGTGCTCGACGCTGCTGCGGCGAACATGGTGGTCGATAGGCCGGCAGCCCAGGCGGCGCCGTCCGGCGGCGCGACGGCGACGGCGGTTCCGTCCAGCTTCGCGCCGTCGAAGAAGCGCACCCACTTCCTCTACGACAAGGGGAAGATCAAGCGCACGGTTGACGGCCTCGTGTACGTGCCGCGCGCATACAAGACGGCGAAGAAGGAGTTCTCGCGCAACAAGCGCCAGCAGGAGCAGGACGAGGAGCGCGATGCGCTGCACAGGGCCGAATGGCAGGCGCTCTACAACGAGGCCCTGAGGCAGGAGAAGGAGGAGGCCGCTGAGCGCGCGGCGTGGGAGCGCGCTCGGAGGAAGGGCGCGGCGTCCGCCGCGGCGCCCAGGCCCAGGCCTGATCGGGAGAGGGTGGTGGCCACCTCGGCGCACCTGGAGAAGGCCCTCGACGAGGGGACGTTCAAGTTTTCGCGGGCGGAGAAGTGAGCCTGTGCGGTTCGACCTTCACATACACTCGTGCCTCTCGCCCTGCGCGAGCCTGGAGATGTCGCCGCAGGCGATTGTCGCCAGAGCCGTCGCCGCCGGGATGGATGGCATGGCGCTCACGGACCACCAGAGCGCGCGCAACACGCCGGCCGTCGCCGAATGCGCGCGCCGCGCCGGGATTGCCTGCCTGTGCGGGCTGGAGGTCTGCACGGCGGAGGAGGTGCACACGCTCGCCCTGTTCGACACGCCCGAGGCCGCGAACGCCATGACAGACTGGGTTTACGACGCGATGGTGAAGCGCGTGAACGACCCGGACACGTTCGGCGACCAGCCGATCGTCACGGCGGACGACGAGATCGTCGATCTCGAATGGCGCATACTCGCGCTCGCTTGCCGCAGGGACATTCCGTCCGTGGCGGAGAAGTGCCACTCTCTCGGCGGGCTGTACGTGGCGGCGCACATCGACCGGCCAGCCTTCTCGGTCTATTCGCAGCTGGGCTCGATCCCAGAGGGGCCGGACGGGGCGCGGTACTTCGACGCGGTGGAGCTTTCGCGCACTGCGGACGAGGCGGAGTGGCTGCCAAGGGCGGCGGGCTACGCCGTGACGAGGTCCTCCGACGCGCACAACCTGGACGACGTCGCGCGCGTGTGGACGGAGGCGCCGGACGGAGAGTTCTCCGTCGCGGGGCTGCGCGAATGCTTCGCCTCCGGAAGCGCGAGGATTTCGCAGAGGCTTACTAGGTTCTGAGGGGGGAATGCCATGCGGGCTGGATTCTGGCAGATTGTATTCGTCGTGACGCTGGCGCTGGTGTTCTTCCATCGTCCGGTGATCGCGGTTCTCCGCGCGCTGATGGGTGGAGGGAGCGGCGAGAAGGGCGGAGGCCGGGCGACAAGAGGCCGGGCGTCCGGCGGGAAGTGCTACAAGTGCGGCGCGCCGCTGCCGCGCGGAGCGCGCTTCTGCCACGACTGCGGCCGGCCGCAGGACGTGATAGACGTGTGAGCGGAGCAAGCCCGGCATTGCAATCCGAAGGCGGATGATGTATAATCTACGGCGTTCCGTCCAATGGGTGGGCGGATGCAGAATGGAGCGAACAGATGACGCTTGAAGAGTTCAAGGCCGCATGGGCGCGGGCGGCGGAGAAGACCGCCGCCCGTGAAAGGGAGTATTCCGCGCTAGACGCCGCCGCGGGCGGCGACGGAGACCACGGCGAGGCGATAGTCGCGGCCACGCGCGCGCTTGCCGCCGCGCAGGGCGCAGACTTCAAGGGGCTGCTGGAAGACATGGTGTCTCACCTCGAAAGCGACGTGAGCGGATCGACCAGCTCGCTCTACGGCACGCTCTTCGAGGGCATGGCGGACGCCGTGGATCCCGGCCGCGCGGAGCTTTCCGCCGAGGAGATTGCCGACCTCTTCGCGGCCGGGCTCGAGGAACTGGGCTTCGCCACCAAGGCCAAGGTAGGCGACAAGACGTTCATGGACGCCCTCATTCCGGCGGTCGAGGCGCTGAAGGCGCACGCTGCGGAGGGCGAGGCTGCCATGTTCGCGGCGGCGGCGGCGGCGGCGAAGGCCGGCAGCGAGGCCACGGCCCAGATGCAGGCCAAGTTCGGGCGAGCCAAGAACCTCGGCGAGCGCTCCATCGGCCCGATCGACGCCGGCTCTGCTTCAAACGCCGACATCTGGAGTTGTTTCGCCAACGCATGAGGCGGCGGACAGACGGGGGAGGAGACGCGCAAAAAAGGCGAGTTTTGCGCGTCTATTCCTAATTTTTCATTTTTATGAATTTTTCGCTTGCATCTTTCCCCGTTTTATGCAATAATATCCCCTTGTTCGACCACCAAAGTAGGTAAATCAAAATGAAAGTACGTAGCTCCGTTCGTCGCATCTGCGAGAACTGTCGCATCATCCGCCGCAAAGGCGTGGTGCGCGTGATCTGCACAAACCCTCGCCACAAGCAGCGCCAGGGCTAACAAGGAAAGAGAAAAACCATGCCGAGACTGATGGGTGTGGACATACCTGGAAAGAAGCATAGCCGCTATGCTCTCAGGTACATCCACGGAATAGGGCCGAAGCGCGCCGATGACGTGCTTGCGGCGTGCGGCGTCGAGCCTAGCAAGAAGGCCGACGACCTTACGCAGGACGAGATCCATGCGATCACAACGTACATTCAGGACCACTACAGGGTGGAAGGCGATCTGCGCCGCGAGGTTTCGCAGAACATCCGCCGTCTGATTTCAATCGGTTCGTACCGCGGTCTCCGCCACAAGCGCGGTCTGCCGGTGCGCGGTCAGCGCACGAAGACGAACGCGAAGACGCGCAAGGGGAACCGCAAGGCGTCCGCCGCAGCGATCCGCTCGTCTGCCCCCGCGAAGAAGTAGCAAGCGAGGAATCAAGAAATGAGCGAAGAAGAGATCAAGCAGGAAGCCTCGGCGCAGCAGGCCGAGCAGGCCGCGCCCGCGGCCGAGGGCGGTGAGACCGCGGCCAAGAAGGCGCGTCCGCGCAAGACGATCCCGCCGGGGATCGCGTTCATCCGTTCCACCTTCAACAACACGCAGGTGTCGATTGCCGACGCGCGCGGCGGCGTCATCGCCTGGAGCTCTGCCGGCAAGGCCGGGTTCAAGGGCAGCCGCAAGTGCACGGCGTTCGCGGCGACGATGGTCGCCCAGGACGCGGCGCGCACGGCGTACGCCAAGGGAATGTCGGAATGCGAAGTCCGCATGCAGGGCGCCGGCGCCGGCCGCGAGTCGGCCGTGCGCGCCATCCAGGCGGCGGGCATCCGCGTCACGATGATCACGGACTGCACGCCCGTTCCGCACAACGGGTGCCGTCCCCGCAAGCGCAGGAGGGTTTAAGCCATGGGTCGCTACACAGGTCCCCGTTCCAAGATTTCGCGTCGTTTCGGCGAGCCGATCTACGGCCCCGACAAGGTGCTCGAGCGCCGTCCGAACCGCCCGGGCCAGCACGGCGGCAAGCGCGTGCGCAAGCTTTCCGAGTACGGCGAGCAGCTTCGCGAGAAGCAGAAGGCCCGCTTCATGTACGGCATGCGCGAGAACCAGTTCCGTCTGTTCTTCGAGCGCGCGAAGGCGATGCAGGGCGTCACGGGCGACAATCTTCTGCGCCTCTGCGAGACGCGCCTCGACAACATCGTCTATCGTCTTGGCCTTGCGCCCACCCGCGCCGCCGCGCGCCAGCTGGTGACGCATCGCCACGTGACGGTTGACGGCAAGGTCTGCGGCATTCCGTCGTACATCGTCCGTGTCGGCGAGACCATCAGCCTCAAGGAGAAGTCCCGTCAGCTGGTCGCCGTCGATCAGTCGCTGGAGCACCGCAAGGTCTCCGTGGCGTGGCTTACGTTCGACCGCTCGACCATGACGGGCACGCTCGCGAGTCTCCCCACAAGGGAGGAGATTCCCGAGAACCTCGACATGCAGCCGATCGTCGAACTGTACTCGCGTTGATGCGGCGGGGCTGCCCGCCGATCGTTTTAACAATCTCAAGGGAGGTATAGATGCCGATCCGTTTGAGTCGTTTTGAAATGCCGAAGAACGTCGAGAAGGACGCCGCTACGTCAACGGGCACGTATGCCCGCTTCGTCGCGGAGCCTTTCGAGATCGGCTACGCCCGCACAATCGGGAACTCGCTTCGCCGGGTGCTGCTGTCGTCCATCGAGGGATGCGCCATCTGCTCGGTGAAGATCGCAGGCGTGAGCCACGAGTTCTCGACGATTCCGGGCGTCGCCGAGGACGTCACCGACATAATCCTGAACCTGAAGCGCGTGCTGCTCAAGACGTTCACGCGCGAGAACACCACGCTCCACCTCAAGAAGGAGGGGCCCTGCACCGTGACCGCCGGCGACTTCGCCGAGGCGAATTCGGTGGAGGTGCTCAATCCTGCGCTTGAGATCGCCACCCTTGAGGAGGGTGCGGTTCTGGAGATGGACTGCGAGATCCGCACCGGTCGCGGCTTCTGCCTCGCCGACGCAAACAAGACGCCGGACCAGGAGATCGGCCGCATCGCGATCGACTCGATCTTCTCGCCCGTCACGCGCGTGAACTTCCTCGTGGAGAACACCCGCGTCGGCCAGCGCACGGACTACGAGAAGCTCATTCTCGACGTCTGGACCGACGGCCGCGTCACGCCTGACGAGGCCCTGAAGATCGCCGCCGCCGTGCTGCGCCGCCATCTCGACGTGTTCGTTGACTACTCGAGCGTTGAATCGCTCGACATCGACGACTCCGAGAGGAAGGGCGCCGACGAGCGCGAGCGTCTCCGCAGGCTGCTGAACATGTCCGTGAACGAGATCGAGCTTTCGGTCCGCGCCGCGAACTGCCTCAACAACGCCAACATCACGTCGGTGGGCGAGCTTGCGCAGAAGACGGAGGCCGACATGCTCAAGTACCGCAACTTCGGCAAGAAGTCCCTGAACGAGATCAAGGACAAGCTGAAGGACCTCGGGCTCTGCCTCGGATACAAGTTCGATGCCGACCTTCTCGAAACAAAGAAGTAGTAATGTAAGGAAGTCTTCCAATGCGTCACCAGAGAGTAATGAAGAAGTTCGGCCGCTCGGCTGCTCATCGCAGGGCCCTCATGAAGAGCCTTGTGACGAACCTGATTCTCGCCGAATCCATCAAGACCACGCTTCCCAAGGCCAAGGAGGCCCGCAAGGACGCCGAGAGGATGGTCACGATCGCCCGCAAGGGCCTCGAGGCCGCCGCGGCGGAGAAGCCGAAACCAGACGTGCTTCTCGCCGCCCGCCGTCTTGCGGCGTCGCGTCTGCAGCAGCCCAAGGCCGTGCAGAAGCTGTTCGACAAGATCGCCCCTGCGATGAAGGGCCGCAACGGCGGCTACACGCGCATCCTGAAGCTCGGCGCCCGCAAGGGCGACGGAGCGCCGATGTGCCTGCTCCAGTGGGTCACGTTCGCTCAGCCGGCGAAGGCCGCCGAAGCGGCGCCTGCCGAGGCTCCGGCCGAAGAGGCGAAGTAGCGAATGGCACAGGGGCGGACGCCGCCCCGATGACAAAGGCCGATGCGTTCTGCGGAATGCGTCGGCCTTTCGTTTTTCGTGGCTGTCGCTAGAAGAACAGGACGGCCTGCGGGTTGGCCTTGAGGGTGGCGAGGGCCTGGCGGGCGCATTCCGAGATGTCGGCGCGGCGCGACTGGGTGAGCGGCTCGAAGATGCGTATGGCGTCCTCGTGGCGGCGCGCGTTGCAGTAGCATGCGCCGAGGCGGAGGAAGGCGTCCTCCGACGAGTAGAAGCGCAGCGGTGCCTTTATGGAGTCCTCTAGGCATGAAATGGCCTCGGTCCATCTGCGCTGCCGCATCGCGGTCACGCCCAGCGCCTCGAGGGCCTGTCCCTTGCGGTCTAGGGAGTGGTCGCAGGCGAACTTCGCGCACAGGCGGCGTATCTCGGCGTAGTCCTCGGAGCGCGCGCGCATCATGAGGGCGTAGGCGAGCTGGGCGGCGGTGTCGTCCCTGGGTCGCAGAGCCTGGCTTCTCCGGAAGAGCTCTATGCCCTTGTCGATGTGGCCGAAGCGGGCGCATTCCTCGCTGGCGACGTGCGCGAGGGCGCGTCCGTGGTCGGGGTCGAACTTTAGCGCGCGTGAGAATGCGGCGTGGTCGTTGCGGTACGAGGCCACGACGGGGTAGGAGAGTGCGAGCGCCGCGAGAACGACGACACTTCCGGCGGCCGCGGCCGTCTTTGGGCGGCGTGGGTGCCAGAGCGACAGGGCGATTGAGACCGCCATCATTGGTAGATATAGAAAGCGGTCAGCTCGGGCGTGTTCGCCGAAACTGCCGAAAATTCCGAGCGTCGGGACGAGCGCGGCGGAGAAGAAGAGAGCGAGGGCGAAGAGGCGTGTGGAGCGCGCCGCATCGCGGTGGCGCTTGAGCGCGGCGGCTGCGAACAGCACGGCGGCGAGGGCGAGCGCAGAGAGGCCGACTGCGCCGTCGATGGGGAAGCGTCCCGGCACGGCACGGTAGTCGAGGTGGATGCCGACGGGGACGACCAGCTGGAAGAGCGAGAGCCCCGTGGCGACGGCGGCGTTGAGGATCCGCCACGGCAGAGAGGCGCTGAAGAGCTCGCGCACGGCGTAGCCCTCGGCGTGGGTCTGCGAATACACGGCCAGTGCGCCGGTGGCGGCGGCCAGGGCTAGGCATGGCAGATACAGGAGCGCCGACTTGCGGGAGGGGAGGCGTCCGGAGGCGACAGACTCGACGGCGAAGGCCAGGAAGGGGAAGCACATGGCGGTGGGCTTGCTCATGCAGGCGAGGGCGCAGCAGAGCGTGGCGGCGGCGCGGCAGAGCGTTCCCTGCCTCAGCCACAGGAGAAGCCCGGCGAGGGTGAAGAACCCGCAGAGCAGCTCCTTTCTGCCGGCGATCCAGGCGACGGCCTCGGCCCGCTGCGGGTGCAGGGCCCAGAACAGCGCGGCGAGAAGGCAGGGCGCCATGGACGGCGGCGAATGGCAGCGGCGCGAGAGGGCGAGGAGCAGTAGGAGCAGAAGGACGGCGTTGAGCGAATGAATGGCCACGTTGACGAAATGGTGCGGCGCCATGCCGGGGCCGAAGAGCGAGATGTCGGCCATGTACGAGATGTACGTCGCAGGCATCCACACTGCGGCATGTGTGGCGTTTGAGAACGCCTCCGCGACGTTTGCGCAGGAGAGGCCGTCCCTGACGAACGCGCACCTGAATGTGTAGTCGTGGTCGTCGAAGCGCAGAAACTCGAAGTCGCCGGTCTGGTCGTATAGGAACCAGACGGCGAAGACGACGAGGACTGAGGCTGCAATGGTCTTTTTCATCGCGGCGTCAGTCGAAGAAGGGGTTGGAGGCGACCTCGCGTCCGATTGTCGTGAAGTCTCCGTGCCCCGGCACGACCTCAGTCTCTGGCGGCATGGAGGCGAGGCGCCTGAGCGACGCCTTCATCTCCCTCATGCTCCCGCCGGGGAAGTCTGTTCGCCCGCACGAGCCTGCGAAGAGGGTGTCGCCCGTGAGCATCAGCTTCTCCGACTTGAAATGTAGGCACACGCTGCCCGGAGTATGGCCTGGGGTGGAGAGGATCGTCGCGGACACGCCGCCGCAGTCGAGGGTGGCGCCTTCGACGAGGTCGGCGGCAAGCGTCGGCGGACGTTTGATGGGCGCGTAGTGGGGCGGCCATGCGTTGAGCGGCGAGAATGCGATCGCCTCGTCCGGCGGGGCGATGTGCACGGCGACGTCGGGCCATCTCTCGACGATTCCGGGGATGGCTCCGATGTGGTCGAAGTGCCCGTGCGTGAGAGCTACAAGAGCGGGCTTGAGCCCTCTCTTCCTGCAGAGCGCGGCGACTGCGGCGGCGTCCGCGCCGGGATCGACGATCCACGCCTTCTCCGGGTCGTTCCAGAGCACGATGCAGTTGGCCTCTAGCGGGCCCAGCGGTATTACTTCCTTTTCCATGCGCTCCATTATACCATAAGGCGCTTTCATTTTGTGGGGAAATTTGGTATAATCTTCTGCACAAATGCGGCACGCAGCGCAGTCCTTTTCCCATTCAGGCGAGGTGTCAAGTGCATACCCCGCCGGCGCGGAGCGTTGCCGAATTTCGGCGTTCGCAGATGAAGCGGACATAGGAGGTGCATGATGAGTCGCAAGGGAATAATACTCGCGGGAGGGGCCGGCACGCGCCTCCATCCGCTCACGCGCGTGGTGTCGAAGCAGCTGCTGCCTGTTTACGACAAGCCGATGGTGTTCTATCCGCTTTCGACGCTGATGCTTGCGGGCATTCGCGAGGTGCTTGTGATCTCGACGCCGGAGGATCTTCCGAACTTCAGGCGTCTGCTCGGCGACGGCTCGTCGCTCGGAATGAGCATCTCGTACAGGGAGCAGAAGGTGCCGAACGGCCTAGCGCAGGCGTTCGTCATCGGGCGAGAGTTCATCGGTAACGACGAAGTGTGCCTCGTGCTGGGGGACAACATCTTCTACGGCGCGGATCTGCCGAAGCTGCTTCGCGCGGCGTCGGCCGAGAAGGAGGCGACCGTGTTCGGCTACCGGGTGGCGGATCCGGAGAGGTACGGCGTGGTGTCGTTCGACGCGGACGGGAACGCGGAGACGCTCGAGGAGAAGCCCGAGCGGCCGAAGTCCAACTACGCGGTGGTTGGGCTCTACTTCTATCCGAACGACGTGGTTGACGTCGCAGCCGAGCTAAAGCCGTCGGCTCGCGGGGAGTACGAGATAACGGACGTCAACCTCCAATATCTGCGAAAGGGGCGTCTGCGCGTGCGCCAGATGGGCCGCGGCTATGCGTGGCTGGACACCGGAACGCACCAGTCGCTCGCCGATGCGACGAACTTCGTCCGGACGATAATCGAGCGGCAGGGGCTTCAGATGAGCTGCATCGAGGAGATCGCATGGCATCAGGGATGGATTGACGACGCGCAGCTTCATTCGCTTGCCGATTCGTACGGCAAGTCGTCGTATGGGCAGTATCTGCGGCGTCTCGCGGACGGAAAGGTGATGTGACGCCATGAAGGTGCTGCTGACAGGCGGAAGGGGAATGCTCGGGCGCACGCTCGAGCGCGAGCTGGGCGGCGACCTCGAGGTGGTGAGCACCGATCTGCCGGAGGCCGACATCACCGACGAGGACGTAATCGACGCCGTGGTCGCGCGGCATGGGCCTGACGCGGTTGTGCACTGCGCCGCGATGACGGCGGTGGACAGATGCGAAGAGGCGCGCGATCTGGCGTTCAGGCTCAATGCGCGCGGAACGGCCAATGTGGCGTCCGCATGCGCCCGGCATGGAGTGCGTCTTGTCGCGATATCGACGGACTATGTCTTCGACGGAGACTCGGAGCGTCCGTACACGGAGTTCGACAGGGCGACGGGCGGACGCACCGTCTATGGGCAGAGCAAGTTCGCGGGGGAGGAGGCTGTGCGCACGCTCTGTCCCAACCATGTGATACTGCGCATCTCGTGGCTCTACGGGGCGGGAGGGCCGAGCTTCGTTCATGCGATGATGAAGCTCGCGGACGGGACGCGCCCTGTGCTGAAGGTTGTGGCCGACCAGCATGGAAATCCCACAAGCGCGGTTGCCGTGGCGCGTGCGCTGCGCGGCGTTCTTGCGCGGCGCAATCTGTGCGGCACTTTCCACGCGACGTGCGAGGGCGAGGCCACGTGGGCGGAGTTTGCGGAGGAGATATTTCGCCTGGCTGGTCGTGGGCAGCGGATACAGCCGTGCACGACGGACGAGTTCCCGCGTCCTGCGCCGAGGCCGAAGAACTCGCGGCTTGAAAAGATGGCGCTTCGCCTTGCGGGGCTGCCGGCGATGCCGCACTGGAAGGATGCGCTCGCGGAGTTCATGAAGACGGAGTTCTGACAGAGGAGGGAAGTAGAAAGAGTGAAGGTGTTTGGCACGGAGATAGAAGACGTGCGAGAGAGGAATGCTGCTTGGCGATTCGGCTTTTGGGATTGAGTGGCCTGGAGGGGCGAAGTTTGCGATGAACTACGTGATGCTGACTGAAGGCACCGGGAAGGGGGTGCATGAATACACGAACGTGTCCGCGCTGGCGGAGATGTGCGTGCATGACGATGCGCAGCGTGTCAGTCTGGAGCGTGGGCCGGGGACGAAGTTCGGCGCAATCGTGACAGGGCGGCTTTTCGGGCTGGGGGCAATCAGCATTGCGCAGCGCCACTACAAATGGCTGGCGCAATGGCATCGCAGGGATGAGGACGCGAAGATATTCCTCTTTGGATTTTCGCGTGGCGCCCTTGTGGCGAGGATGCTTGCCGACTTGATCTGCACGTGCGGCATTCCGTCCGATGCCTACGATGCGCGGCGCGTGTTCCAGTGGTGGATGAACGGCGGGTACAACGAGGCGATTGGCGCGTTCAGGCGAGAACGGCGCCTCATGCCGGCGCACGTGGAGTACCTTGGCCTGTGGGATACCGTTGATTCGGCGGTGGGCATAGATGGAGCGAGATTCAGGAAGCTGCCGGCCGGCGTGGAGTGCGCCAGACAGGCGGTGGCGCGCGACGAGCGGCGCAAGTTCTTCGCATACGAGCCATTGGAAGGGGAGCGCGCGGAGGAACTGGTGTTCCCCGGCAGCCACAGCGACGTCGGCGGGCTTTATCCCGACAACCATGCCATGGCGGATGTCACGCTCGCATGGATTGCCGCTCCCGCCGTGGAGCGCGGCCTGCGCCTCAAGTCAGGTGTGACATTGAGGGACGAGGTTTCGCCGGAGGAAGTCCTTTTTCACGATTCGCAGAGCGACGCTACGAACGTATGGGGACTTCTGCCGTCGCCGCAGCGCGCGCTGTCACATCTGAGGCGGCATCCGCTATGCGAAGCGGTCAAAGCGCCTTTCAAAGTTTAGTGTGCAGTTCTTGACAATACAATAAGATTTAGGTTATACTTTTTGCCGTGGAAGCGCTCGTCAAATCAAAGAATGCGGAACATAAAGGAGGATACATGATTAAGCGAATTTCATTTTGCGCCATTGTCGCAGTTGCGGGAATATTGTCCTTGCCCGTTGCGGCAACTGGTCCTGAGATGCATGTCGTTGATTTCGCTGGAGCGGGGATCACGCAGGGATGGACGATGGAGGACGGGGAATACCGCTCGCCCGAATATTCCAACGCCGTCGATCGGATTGAACTCCGCTATTCAGGCGCGGGCGCTTCAGCGTCCGCCACGATAAGCGCCTTCCCGAAGCAGGGAGACGGAACGTCGGTCGCGACGCTTTCGGCGGCATCCTCCGGCGCGTCGTTCGACTTCCCCGAGACTACCGATTTCCGCTCGTTCCGCATCGCGGCGACGAACGGTTTGACGCTTTCGTCGTTCGCGGCGTACGTGTCGGCGGATACGCTGGGTATGCCGTCCAGTGTGGCGATATCGAACAACGTCACCGGCACATCGTTTGACGCAAGCTGGTCCCCTGTCGATGGTGCTACGGGATACAGGGTTTATGTGTGGACGAATGCAGTTGTCGGGGCATCTGCTGGAACTGCGGTATGGGAGGAGACGTTCGCGAACGCGCCGGCAAAGACAAGTACAGTGAACTTCAAGGACGAATTCACGGATAACGGTACATCAGGATGGACGTATGAAAAGGCATACGCTTCCATTTCCAATGGGGCCGTGCGTGTTGGAACGACAAGCGACAAGGGTGTGCTTGTGTCGCCGTCGCTGCCAGCGTATTCCGAAACGCCTTTGACGCTTCGCATTACGGCGTGGCGGCAGACGACGAGTGAAGGAACTGACATGCCCATAGGAATTATGTCTGGCGGCGTGACGAACATCGTGGGCGTTGTTGTGATTGGTGATGAAGCCGCGCCGCACCATGTTGCGCTGCCCGCGCTGAATGCCGATGACAGGATTGCGATCTTCTCGCCGACAAACAAGGCGTCTGCGCGTGCGATTATCGATGACGTAGCAATCTTGTCCGGCTACTCCGAGGGAAACCTCGTGCCGTCGTACATTGCAAACGTTGACGTAGGTGCTGTGACGGAGTATTCATTTACGGAGCTGCCGTCCGTGCCCGTGCAGTTCGCCGTGGAGGCATACGGACGGCGTGGCGTGACGTCGGAAAAGACGGAGGCCGTTGAGATTGACCTCTCGAATCCTGATAAGGTGCCCCAGCTCAATGCCTGTCCGGTGTCGTCGCTTACGAGTCCCGATCATACCTACACGCAGAACTTTGATTCCCTTGCTGCTCTTACTGTGCCCACTGGCGACAAGGATTGGCTTAACGGTACGACGCTCCCGTACTGGCAGGCGTATAAGGATGCCGACGCAGTCAGCTCGTTCAATTACAATGCCGGTAATGGCTCAATTGGCGGTTTGTATGTATTTGCCACGAATCGAAACGATTCCGTGCGCGCATTAGGCGCGTATTCAACCCAGAACGATGAGTTCTCATTTGGTCTTGCCTTTACAAACGATACGGAGAGTGCGATGACGCTTTCCTCTGTCGCGTATTTGGCGCAACAGTGGGGATTCAAGAACGACACCAACCAGACAATGTCTGTTTCCGTGAAGGTGGTGGACGCCCTTGGTTGGATTTCCGCGTACAGCGATGGGTGGACGGAAATTGGTTCGACGCAATCGACCGTGTACGGCACGGAGGATGTCCATGATACGCCGGTCTCCACATCCGTTGCGGCAACTCCGGCGGAGGAGATATCCATCGCCCCGGGCCAGGTGCTGATGATCAAGTGGACGATACACTCCTTGAAGTCCGGCAAGCCTGGCATGATGGGCATCGACGATGTGACGGTGACGTTTTCGAGCAAGCCGCTTGGACTTGTCATCAAGATTGCCGGCAGCTCACATGTTCGTTAAACAAATAAAAAAGGAGTCAATGCAATGAAAGCGTTTCTGTTCGCAAATGTGCCGTTGAGCATCGTTCACTTCATCTGCTTTCTCGTGTTCAAGGGGATGAAGTTTCTTGGACAACCAGGATATGCGGTGGCTGATGCATTCGGCGCATCCGCCGGCGGTATTATCTGGTGGGCGGTCATGGTGATCAACTCCCTTGTCTGGGGGGCAGTCCTCTCGCTTTTTGTATTCCCGTTCATCCGCAAGCTGCTGAAGTGAACAGGAACGCGAAGGTGGCTAAAGCATCAGAAAGCGAAGGAATGAGGTATTTGGCTGCATACCCCACGGGCGCGGAGCGTATCGTGATGAGGGACAATCTCAAAATACCCTACGGCGTTTCTGATTTCAAGAGAGTGATTTCCGAGGGGTACTACTACATCGACAAGTCGGCGTACATAAGGACGATCGAGGAGGCGGGGTCGTTCCTCTTCTTCGTGCGTCCGCGTCGGTTCGGCAAGTCGCTCTTCGCGAGCATGCTGCGGTGCTACTACGACATTTCCGAGAGGGAGAATTTCCAGACGCTCTTCGGGGAATTGGACATCGGACGCGAGCCGACGGAGAACGTGAACCGCTTCCAGGTCCTGTACATGGACTTCTCCGAGGTGAATCGCGGCGATGCCGACATGTCGCTCCAGCAGCGTTTCGAGAACTACATCGGAAAGAGTCTCGACTCATTCATCGATCAATATGGGAAAGAGTACGGCGATCAATTTGTCGGGCGTTTCTATCGTGAGAGGACGGCGGACAAGTTCACCATGGTCGCCAAGCACGCACGGCTGAAGGGTTTTCACCTTTACCTCATCCTCGACGAGTACGACAACTTCACGAACGCGATGCTCCGCACGGATGGCAGTCCGGAGTATCGTTCCATTACGCACGGACAGGGTTTCTACCGCGAGTGGTTCAAGGTATTCAAGTCAAGCTTCGACCGCATCTTCATGACAGGCGTTTCCCCTGTCACGATGGACGACTTGACGAGCGGGTTCAACATCGCGTCCAACATTTCGCA